>Ga0181538_10000504_pt1 | contig 46076 bp, 45 predicted proteins | sample PEATcosm2014_Bin_40_FD_119773 | JGI IMG/M metagenome (GOLD analysis project Ga0181538, IMG submission 119773) | Peatland microbial communities from MTU Mesocosm Facility, Houghton, MI, USA - PEATcosm2014_Bin23_30_metaG | ecosystem: Environmental > Terrestrial > Soil > Wetlands > Peat | place...
AGCGCGAGCGTCAGAAGGGCGGCGCCGAGCAGAAGGACGTAGACGTAACTCCGCATTGGGGCTGCCCCACGACCAATAGCACGTGGGGCGGGATGGCAACACGCCTTTGAAGGAAAAGACGTGTTGCCATCCCGGCCACCGTGCCTTTCACAAGCGGCGATGTCCAACGCGCCGGCTAGACCCGCAGGTGTTCCGCCGGCTGCCGTGGACGTGGAGGCCCTCGTCAAGCACTACGGCAGGGTGGAGGCGCTAAGGGGCATCGACATCCGGGTGGAGCAGGGGGAGATGTTCGCCCTCCTGGGGCCAAACGGGGCGGGCAAGACGACGCTTTTCTCGATCCTCGCGACCCTCCGCGCGCCCACATCCGGCTCGGCCCGGGTTCTCGGCCGAGACGTCGTCGCCGAGCGCGATGCGCTCCGGCGCGAGATGGGGATCGTGTTCCAGGAGCCGGCGATCGAGCAGCGGCTGAGCGGCCGCGACAACCTTTTCCTGATGGGCCTGCTATACGGCCTCACGAGGGCCGGTGCCCGCAGGCGGGCGTCCGAGGTGCTGGAGCGCCTCGGCATCACGGACCTGGCGGACAGGCGCGCGCAGCAGCTGTCCGGCGGGCAGCGCAGGAAGCTTGAGCTGGCCCGCGCGCTCGTGACCGATCCTAGGATCCTGTTTCTCGACGAGGCCACGCTCGGGCTGGACGTCGATGCGCGCCGGACCTTCTGGGGGCAGGTGCGCGACCTCGCGGACGCAGGGCGGACGGTGTTCTTCACGACCCACTACATGGAGGAGGCCGACGTGGCCGACAGGATCGCGCTCATAGACTTCGGCGTGATTGTGGCGCTGGGGACGCCGGGCGAGCTGAAGGCCCGGCTGGGGGGAGGGATCGTGAGCCTGACGACGGACGACAACGCCCGCGCGCGGGCCTGGCTCTCGGAGCACGGATTCGCGCCGGAGCCCGGTGGCCAGGAGATCGTGCTGCTCCATGCCGACCCCGCCGCCGTCCTGCCTGAACTGCTCCGCAACCTCCCCGTGCGGGTCGAACGCGCGGAGGTCCACGCGCCGAGCCTTGCGGACGTGTTCCTCAAGCTGACGGGCCGCGGGCTGGAGGGGGGAAGCAAGCCGTGATCCGCGGGATCGTCGCCGTCGTCATTCTCGACCTGAAGCGGTTCTGGGTGGACCGCGTGCGGCTGGTCGCGGGGCTGGCCCAGCCCCTCCTCTACCTCTTTGTGCTCGGCGCAGGGCTCGGCGCGAGCTCGCGGATGGGCGGCGGCGACTACCGGCGGTTCATCTTCCCAGGGACGATGGCGTTGTCGCTCCTCTTCTCGGCGACGTTCGCCGCGATAACCATCGTCTTTGACCGGCAGATCGGATTCTTCAAGGCGGTGCTCGTGGCCCCGATCCCGAGGCCGGCGATCGCGCTCGGAAAGATCATTGCCGGCGCCGTCCAGTCATTTGCCCAGGGGATGGTCCTGCTGCCGTTCGCGCCGCTGGCGGGGGCCTCCCTGAATCCCCTCCAGGCGGCCGAGATGATCGGCGCCATGGCGCTCGCGTCGCTCACCTTTTCCTCGATCGGCATGGCCATCGCCTGCCGCTTCAATTCGACCACGGTGTTCCCGGTCGCCAGCAATGCGGTGCTGATGCCTATGTTCTTTCTATCGGGGGGCCTCTATCCGCTCAAGGCTGCGCCCCACTGGATGCAGGTGGCGGCGCACTTCGACCCGGTTGCCTATGCTGTCGACCTGATGCGCGAGGCGGTGCTCGGGGAATCCTTCTTCCCGGTGCCCCTATCGCTGGGCGCGCTTGTGCTGACGATCGTCATTCTGGTATCTGCCTCCGTTAGCGTATTCAACCGCGGGGAGGACGACTCCAGCCTGGGCGCCAGCAGGTTCAGGTGGAGGAGATAGCCCTCAGTTGGAGTAGGTGATCGTCCGGGTGCCGGCGACCGAGTTGATCGTCACGGTCGTTCCCTGGGTATAGAAGCCCGGGTAGGACTCGCTGGCGACCGAGTTGAGCGCCTTTATGTACGTGGTCGGACCAACCAGATCCGTAAGGGCCACCGTCGATACGCCCGACTCCATGAAGTATTGGTCCGCCGCGGACGAAAGTTGCCGGGCATTGTTAAGCACCGCCTTGTCTTGGGTCGCCTGCGTGACTCGTTGGAAAGCGGGAATCGCCATCGTGGCCAGAAGGCCGATGATGACTACTACTATCATTATCTCAACCAAGGTGAAACCCCGGTAAGCGACTCGGAATAATGGATGCATTGGAATGATTCGCTATGGCCGCGCTTCCGGCCTTTTGAAGTGTGCCAACGTTTGCGGCCGAAGGCACGCTGGGAGATTGCTACATTGAAAAGTGTTGGGAAAAAAATGTAAAAAACGGGATTTGCGGGGTTCCCTGGGACTACGGGTATGCCGGACTCCCAATCCGTCCGGCTGAGGGCCGGATCGAAAACAAAGCCAGAATGTCTTGCAACCCATTATTGCAAAGCAAGTTTCTCTATGAGGCCGTCCAGCACGGCATCGGCCGACATTTTTATTCTCTGTGCGGGGGTCTGTAAAATATTTGGTAAAACGCTTGCCGACTGCGCTGCGTACTTATCCGCCCTTTTTCGGGATTCCGCCAAGAAGGCCTGTTTTGCTTTCATGAGGGATCCGTTGGCGATCAGTTCCTGCGGATTGCCCGGCAGTCCGGTGAATCGGGTGACAAGGGATTTCCCGACCCACAGGGTCCAAGTGTCGGTGTCGGCGAAATAGATCGCGAGCACGCCGTTCTCGTCATCCCCGAGCGCGTGGGCGAGTGCGGCGCCGGACACAGCGGGGGCGCCGGGGCCCGGGGAGGATCTTGCGAAGAGGCGGGCGGTGATGCGCGTGCCCGTTGCGCGCTCGACGTTGTTGAGCTTGAAGTTGAAGTTCAGCGCGCGCGGCGGATCCGATGGAAGGAGCTTGTCTGGATCGTCAAAGTGGGCGCCCGGTCCCGGCGCCCTCTCGCTCCCGTATCTCGGCGCCCTGGCCAGGCGTTCCCGAAAGGTGGCTTCATCGGCCCGGAATGCCTTCGCCGCCGCGCCTATCCGCACGATCCGGACCCGCATGGGATCGCCCTGGACGACCTTCGGGAGGACGTCCAGCCCGCGCACGGTGCGGCCAAAGACCGAGTAGAGGTAGTCCAGGCGTCCGGCCGGGGCCAGGGTGATGAAGAACTGCGAGCCATTCGTGTCGGGGCCGTCGTTTGCCATCGACAGGACGCCCACGGAGTCATGGCTCAGACCCGGGCCGAATTCATCCGGGAAAGCGTAACCAGGCCCGCCTTCGCCCGTTCCAAGGGGGTCGCCACCCTGGATGACGAATTTGGGCACGACCCGGTGGAACTTGAGCCCGTCGAAGAATGGCCTGCGCGGCGCGGGCCCCAGCGATCCCTCCGCCAGCCCGACAAAACTCGCCACGGTTAGGGGGGCCTTCGCAAACTCGAGCTCGCAGGTGATGACGCCCCTCGGGGTGGAGATCTCGGCGTACATCCCGTCCGGCAGGGGCCCGCCCTGCGCGGACGCGGCCAGAGGCCACAGGAGGAGAAGGGCCGCGGCGCGTTTCAATTCATGAATGAGCAGATATACTGGCAGAGGCCTTCATCCACCTCGATGAGGAATCCGCTCTTCCCCGGCACCTGGAACTGCGAGCCCTCCGCGTGGGAACGCGCCTCGCCTTCGCCGTCAACCGTGACGCGGCACGCCCCGCCGACGATGTCCATGCGTTCGGGGGCGTCCGTGTTGAAGTGATAGGAGCCGGGCCGGATCAGCCCGAGCGTCTTTCTCGCGCCGTCCGGCAGCAGTATCGTGTAGCTGACGACGTTTCCGTCGAAATACACGTTGGGCCTGGTCACGATGGACACGCCGTTGAATTGGATCGCGTGCATGTGGTGCGTGCACCCAGTTGTGGGACCGCCCCGCCGGGCGGGCAATCCTCTATTTGATCCCGGAGGCCCAGCCGACGCGCCCGCTCAGGGAATCTTGAGGGTGCTCCCGACGACGAGGCTCTTCTCGTCCTTCAGGACGTCGCGGTTCGCCTTCAGGATGTCCTCCCAGCGGCCGGACGTCCCGTAATACTTGCGCGAAATCTTCGTCAGGGTGTCGCCCTCGACGACCACGTACGTCCTTGGCGCGGGAGGCGCCGGTGGCATCGCCGCCTCTGCCGGCGCGGCGCTGGCCGCGGCGGCCTGGCCGGGGCGCGTGGGGGACGGCCTGGCGGAGCCGGGGCCGGGCGACTGGAGGGCCAGGCGGGTGCGGAACTGGGCGTTCTCGACGGCGAGCCGGTTCGCCTCGTCCTGGGACAGCCTGAGCTCCGAGCGGAGGGGTTCGACCTGCGCCGCGACCTGCGCCGTGGCCGCGGCCTGCGCCTGCAGGGAGGCGATCGAGGCGCGCGCCGCGTCGAGCTGCTGGGAGAGGGACGCGTTGTCAGCGTTGGCCTTCTCCACCGAGGCCTTGAGCTGCGTGTTCTCGTCCTGGAGGACCGAGAAGCTCCGCAGCGAAACCGAAAGCTTGTCCTGCACGTCCGCGAGCTGCTTTGCCGCGTCCGATTCGGAGGGCGCAGGCTCGACTTCCGGCTTGGGAGCCTGCGCCTTGGCCGCGTCCAGCTGCTTGCGCAGGTCCGCCGCCTCGCCCTCGCTCTTGGCCGAGGCGGCCTGGGCGGCCGCGAGGTCGGCCTTGAGGCGGTCGGCTTCCTTCCATGCTGACGCCAGTTCGTCTGAGAGCTGCTTGTTGTCCGCGCGCAGCGAGGCCACGTCGTCAGGATGCTGCGCGGGCGCCGCCTGGTCGTCGGCCCTGAGGGAGCCGGTCAGCGCGAGGGCTATGGGCAAAAGGCCGAATCGGAAGGATCTTTTCATGACCTCTGGGGGCTGACCGGTATGAAAACCGCTTTCAAATCGGACACAACCCACAATTCCTATGGGGGGCCGGCCCCCGCGGCCGCGCATTGCCCGTCCACCCACGCGCGCTCCCATGAGGCGAAGTCGGGCTCCGCGGCCTTTTCCCGGTCCAGCAGCCTCCGCCGGTAGTCGAAGTACATCTCCCAGCGCCTGAGGTAGTACGAAGCCATCATTCCCGACCACGCCTTGTATGCGTAGTCATGGAGATCGTCCGAGCTGCTGTCGTTGCCGCCCCAATACGTGACCAGCATCAACCCGTTGCGGAGGCTGTTCCTCCTTTCCTCCGGGGTGTCCCCGTAGCGGAGCGCCTGGGCCTCGTAGGTTCCCAGCCGGCAGAACGCCTCGGTGCCCAGGAGCTCGTCTGTCGCCCTGCCGAGGCGGAGGAACCGGCCGGCGGCGCCCTCGAACTCGGCCCGGTTCCCCGTCGCGAGCGCTGCGTCCAGTTCGCCGGAGACGCCGTTGGCCTCGTTGGACAGGACCTGCACCCTGAGCGCGACGAGATCGAGGCGGTAGGTCTCGCTGTCCCTGAACCGGTCCGCCGCCCGCGCGAAGAGGTCGACCGCCCGGGCGAACAATGCCGGGTCGTAGTTGATCTTCGCGGTGCCCCAGGTGGTCACCGAATGCACGGGCGTCCGCGGCCTCGAGCACATGACGTTCTCCGGGGGGCCGTCGTTCCTGTCGCTGTACGCCGTTTGAAGGAGCAGGGCCCACGCCCCGCTCAGGTCCGGGTCCGTCCGGCCGTACCGGTACCGCACATAGCCCTCGATCCACTTGGACGGGACGACATGGTCACGGTGCCAGGCCAGCTCGAGCACGAAGTCATAGGCGACCGGATTGTTGTCGATGCCCTCGGGCATGATCCCGACGCCCTGCGCGAAGCGGCCCAGCTCGCCGGTGCGCGCGCGGTAGGTCTCGTCCGCGTATCGCTGCAGCCTCCCGAAAAGCCCCGGCCTTTCGCCGAAGTTGTCGATGCAGCACCAGATGAACGGGGTGCCCTCGTAGGCCCGGCGCGTCTCCCAGTTGCGCGTCTGCTCGCCGAAGAGCTCCTGGACGAGCACGTGGGACTTGTCGGTGGCGGCGATGAGCTCCTTCCGCGGGTTGTCGATCCAGCCCTGCAGGACCCACACGGCCCCGGGGAAGTGCGCCTGCATGGCGGCCTGGATGGCCTGGCCCGCCCGGCCGAGGTCGACGCCGGCCATCACGCCGCCCTCATGGAAGGGGTCGCCGGAGAAGTAGCGGAGTTCCGCGCCATAGAGCTTCTTCATCTCCTCGTAGTAGATGCCGGCGACGCGGGCGAATTCCGGGTCGGTCGGATCGAGGATGTCCGGGCGGCGGAAGCTGGCCCAGGCTCCCTGGGCGACGATGCGGGCCTTGAGCTTGGCCTTGAGGCTGGCGGGCACCATCCCGTAGAAGCCGGGCATCAGCGGCTCGATGCCGAGTGAGCGCATGCGGGCGATCATCCTCCGCTGGAGGTCGCTGCGGCGCTCGATCATCCCCGGGGACATGGGTCCGCCCTGGCCCTCGAGGTTGCCCATCAGCCACCACGCCGTGTAGCCGGGTCCCGGGATGAAGGCGGCGATTTCCGCATCCGAGTATCCCAGCCTGCGGAGGGTGTTCCGCCAGACGGCCTCCTCGCCGTTCGCGGCGAGCATCAGGTTCACGCCGCTCAGCGCCATCCAGTCGAGCTCGCGCTCCCAGTCGCTCCAGGAGTAGAAGCTCATCGTGTAGTTGAACGTGCAGTAGTTCAGGGCGTAGCGGTAGCGCACGCTCGCATCGATCCTGACGGGCCGCTCGAGGGCGGGCAGGGTGGCGACAGGGGAGAGGTTGTCCCCCATGTGGGACATCGAGCGGTGGCAGTAGTACTTCAGGTACCAGCCGACACCCGCTGCCGCCGCGTTGGGGCCCGAGGCCCGGACGACCACCGTGCCGCGGTCGGACCGCAGCTCAAACGCATCGCCCGGCGCCTCCGCCAGCCTTTCAAACCGCACCCGGTCCCGCAGCCATGGCGCCCGCCGCGCGACCAGGCCCTCCACGCCGGAAAAGTCCCCGGCGAGAAGCCGCAGGGGAAGGACAGCTAGGACGAGGGGGATCAGGCTGCGTTTCATGGAAATCCTCCCGTCAGGCCCCGGGCGCTGCCCAGTGCCGCGCCGCCCCCACGGCCCGGGACCAGCCCGCGCGCAGTCCCTTCAGCGCGGCCCGGGTCCTCCCTGGGCGGAACGTGCGGTCCCTTCCGGCCAGATCGGCGACTTCGGCGCGGTCCTTCCAGAAGCCCACCGCCAGGCCCGCCAGCGCGGCCGCCCCGAGGGCGGTCGTCTCCGTCACCCGCGGGCGGACGACCGCGGCCCCGATCAGGTCGCTCTGCAGCTGCATCAGCGCGTCGTTCACGGATGCGCCGCCGTCGACCCTGAGCTCCCGGATCCGGCGCCCGGAGTCCGCCTCCATCGCGCCGATGAGGTCGGCGGTCTGGAATGCGATGCTCTCAAGGGCCGCGCGGGCGAGGTGCGCCGCCGTGGTGCCGCGCGTGACGCCGACGATCATTCCCCGCGCGGCCGGGTCCCAGTGGGGGGCGCCGAGGCCGGCGAACGCGGGCACGATCGCGACGCCGCCGCTGTCAGGCACCCGCGCCGCGAGGGCCTCCACGTCCGATGAGCGCGAAATGAGGCCGAGGCCGTCGCGAAGCCACTGCACGACCGCGCCTCCCACGAACACGCTTCCCTCCAGGGCGTACTCGGTCCGGCCGCCTATCCGCCATGCGACCGTCGTGAGAAGCCGGTTGCGGGACGCGACGGGGCGGCTGCCGGTGTTCATCAGCATGAAGCACCCGGTCCCGTAGGTGTTCTTGGCCATGCCGGCCTTGAAGCATCCCTGGCCGAAAAGCGCCGCCTGCTGGTCTCCCGCGATCCCCGCAACGGGAACGCCGCGCAGCGCCGCGATCCCGTCGACCTCGCCGAATATCCCGCTGCTCGGGCGGATGTCCGGGAGGACCTCCGGCGGGATGCGCAGGGCCCGGGCGAGCTCGCCGTCCCAGTCGCCCGTGGAGAGCCTGGCGAGGAGGGTGCGCGAGGCGTTGGATACGTCCGTTGCGTGCACGCGCCCGCCGGTGAGCATCCAGAGGAGCCAGGTGTCGACGGTCCCGAATGCGAGCTCCCCCCTTGCGGCGCGCCTGCGCGCGCCGGGAACATGGTCCAGGAGCCACGCGAGCTTCGTCCCGGAGAAGTAGGGATCGAGCAGCAGGCCCGTCCTCCCCCTGAAGAGGGGGCCAAGCCCCTCCTGCTCAAGCGCGCTGCAGGCCCCGGCAGTGCGGCGGTCCTGCCAGACGATGGCCCGGTGGAGCGGGCGCCCCGTGGCCCGGTCCCAGACCAGCGTGGTCTCGCGCTGGTTCGCGATTCCGACGGCCGCCACGTCGCCGCGGCCCGCGCGGGCCTTGGCGAGCACCGCGAGGGCGACACGCCGCTGCGTGTCCCATAGGTCGCGGGGATCGTGCTCCACCCAGCCGGCGCGGGGAAAGTGCTGCCGGAATTCCTCCTGGGCGGAGGCGACGGGCCTCCCGCGCCTGTCAAAAAGGATCGCGCGGGAGGAGGTCGTGCCCTGGTCGAGTGCGAGGACGTAGCGGGTCATGGGCGGGGGGTAGGCCGCCCGGATCCTCGCATGGGCGCCCCGGAGGGCGCAAGCACGGGGGGCGCGCGGGCATCCGCAAACGATTGACGACCCCCGCCGAATAATGACTGAACAAGCGGGCGCGGGCGCAGTCTCAGCCCATACCCACCCAACACCCACCGACCAATGACCACCAGGCATTCCATTCCCCTGCTGACCGCGCTGTGCTGCCTCGGGGCGCTCTCGGGATGCGCGACGGCACCCGGCGACCAGGCGCCCATGGACTCGACCAAGTTCACCGTCGAGAACACGGAACGCTTCGCCGCGCTCGATCCCGCGACCGAGGCTGCGGTGAGCTGCACGGGGCTGCAGGAGCGGACGCTCGGGGACGGGCGGCTCGAGGTGATCGCGAACGTGAAGAACCGCGACAAGGGCCCCTTGAAGGTGCAGATCCGGTGCGTGTTCCTCGACGAGCAGGGGGTGCAGGTCGGGGGCGGGGGCCCCTGGCAGGTGCTGGCGCTGGCCGGGGACTCGACCGAGGTCGTTCGCTTCACCGCGCAGGACGCGGTGGCGAAGAGGTACGCTATCCGGGTCCGCAAGGTGCGCTGAGGGACGCGGGCCGCCCTTCCGCCGGTTTGCCGGGGACGGCACGGACCCGGGCCGCTCCCAACGCCGCCGCGCGGGCGGGAGTCGCGCGATCCGGGGCCGCCCGGAAAAGGTATCGTTGGACTTCGCCCGCGGGCCCGCAATAACACTCGGGAATGAAGGCCGTCCTGCACGAATCGCGCGCCACGCTGCTTCTGGCGATCCCCATCGTGATAGGCCAGGTGGGCCAGATGCTCATGGGGATCACGGACAGCGTGATGATCGGGCGGACGGGGGCGGTGCCCCTGGCGGCGTCTTCGTTCGGGCTCGGGGTCTTCAACGTATTCTTCATCTTCGGGGTGGGGCTGCTCACGCCGGTCGCCGTGTTCGCGTCGAGGGCACGGGGCGCGGGCAGGCACGACGAGGCGGGGGAGTTCCTGAGGCACGGCCTCGCGCTTTCGCTTGGGGCCGGGGCAATCGAGGTCGTCCTGATCCTCCTCATGGGCATGCGCCTGGAGTGGTTCCGGCAGAAGCCCGAGGTTCTGGCGGCCGTGAATCCGTTCTTCGTGCTCATCGGATTGTCGCTCATCCCGGTGCTGGCGTACCTCGCCCTCCGCCAGTTCGCGGAGTCGATGGGCCGGCCCTGGGTTCCGATGCTGGTCATACTCGCCGGCGTCGTTCTCAACGCGTTCCTGAACTGGGTCTTCATCTACGGGCATCTGGGCGCGCCGCGGCTCGGGCTCACCGGCGCCGGGATCTCGACGCTCATCTCGCGCATCCTGGGCACCGCGGTGATCTTCGCCTGGCTGCGCATGGACCCGGCGATGCGCGCCGCATGGCCGAGGCGGTGGTTCGCGCCGGTCTCATGGAAGCGGCTGCGGCGGATGCTCGGGGTCGGGCTGCCGGTCTCCGGCAGCCTGCTCTTCGAGGGCGGGGCGTTTGGAGCCGCCACGATAATGATGGGCTGGCTGGGGGCGGTCCCCCTCGCGGCCCACCAGATCGCGATCACCTGCGCGGCCTTCACATTCATGTTCTCGCTCGGCCTGTCCATGGCCGTGGGGATACGGACGGGCGCGGCTGCGGGCGCGGGGGAGCATTCGAGGCTCCGGCCCATTTGGCTGGGGGGCGTCGGCATCGGCTTCGCCCTGTCGGCTGCGAGCGCCGTCCTCTTCCTCGCCTATGGGCGCGCGATCGCACACGGCTTCATCGGCGACCCGGGCGTCGTCTCCACGGCGACGGTGCTGCTGGTCGTCGCCGCCGTGTTCCAGGTGTTCGACGGGGGGCAGGTGATCAACGGGGCCGCGCTCCGGGGGCTGACCGACGTGAAGGTGCCCGCAGCCATCACGTTCGTGTCCTACTGGGTGATCGGGCTTCCCCTGGGCTACGCGCTCGGCATCCGCGGCCGCTTCGGGCCCGCCGGCATCTGGATCGGGCTCGCGGCGGGCCTGGCGACCGCCGCGGTCCTGCTCGGGATCAGGTTCTTCCGCCTGACGCGCCGCGCCCCGTCAATGGCGTGACAGGGCCGCTCAGGCGCCCTCGAGCGCCTCGCCCAGCGCGCCGATGATGTCGTCGGCGGGCTCGATCCCGACGCATAGCCGGAGCAGCTCGGGGTCCAGGCCGTTTGCGGCGAGCTCGGCGCGCCCTGCCGCGGACGTCACCAGGTCGTAGTGGGCGAGGTAGATGAAGGGGCAGATCAGCGTCGTGCGCATGCCGAAGCTCGGACCCTTTGGAAGCCGCAGCCTGTCGTAGAACCGTTCGAGCCCCCCGCGCACGGTGAACGAGACGGTCCCGCCGGTGGAGCCGGGCGACCGCGCAACCCGCAGGTAGTTGTCGCGCGAGGCCGGCCCTAGCGCCCAGTGGGTTGCCCGGACCGCCGGATGGGAGGCAAGAAACGCCTCAACCTTCGGGGTGCTTTCCTCAATCCGGTCAAGGACCCCCCTGGTGCCGCCGATCTGCGCCGCAAGGCGCGCCAGGTCGCGCCGGTAGGGTGGCTCGACTGCCGATGCGACCGCGCGGCGGAGGGCCGCGGCGTCGGGCGCCGCCGGGTTGACCGCGACCAGGCCGGCGATGATGTCCCCCTCGCTTCCGGTGTACTTCGTCAGGCTGTTCACGACGAGGTCGGCATGGGGGAGGCAGTCGACGCTGAACGCCGACGCCAGGGACGGATCGAGGATGAGCTTGATCCCGTGCGCGCGGCACAGCGACGCGAGCGCCGGCACGTCCGGGGTCTGCATCAGCGGGTTGGTGGGCACCTCGGCCACCACCCCGGCGATCCCGGATCCGCGGTCCGCGAACAGGCGCTCGAGCGCGCCCAGGTCCAGCACGTCGGGGACATGGATGTAATCGGGCCTCGAGGGCGTGAATCTCTTCAGGATCGCGATCGTGTCGAGGTAGAGCCAGCCGAGCTGCACCCAGGCGGTCCGCCCCCGCTGCGCCTGGACCCGGCTGACGGCGAGGAACGCCGAGTACACGGCGTTCATGCCGCAGTTTGCGAGCAGGAGGTCGCCATCCTCAGCTGGGGAGAACACCGGCCTCAGGACCCTCCGGACCTCCCCGGCCGCATCCCCCTGGAAGTGCGCCTTGCCGCCCGGGGCGGGGCCTATCCCCATCGCGGCAAGGCGGTCCTCGGCCTCGCGCGACGAGATGAAACCCCCCACGTTCTGGAGGTAGAGTTTCGCGCGCTGGGCGAGCTCGGGCGATTCCGGGTGGGAGACGCCGTGCACGCCATCCGCCGCGAAGAGCTCGGCGCCCGCGCCGCCGGCTGATTGAAGGTGCGCGAGCAGCCCGCCCGCCATCCGGCCGGACGATGCCAGCCAGAGGGTCCGTCCGGCGAGCCCGTGCGTGCCCGCGAGCGCGGAGGCGAGGCGGCGCGAGAACGGATGGACCACGAACCTCGGGTATCCGCTCCTGAGGCTCCCGACGACGGCCGGATCCTTCTCCTCGTAGCCGCGTACGGCGGCCATGGTCGGCAGGCTGCAGGAGACAGCGTGGGGGCTGTCGGGTATGGGCGTGCCGAGGGGAATGGGTGCGAATGCGGGCATCCGGAAGGCGAGTCTTGGGCGGACGGCGCCCATGGCAAACGGAACGTGGCGCCATGCGTGTCATCGGAATCGCTCCGAATGCGCTTTTTTTCGCGCCTGGCCGCGCTATCCTGTCGTGCGCCGCGACGGGCGCGGCCCGGGCGTCCCAGGGCGCCTTTCCAAACCTAAACCCCCAAGCGCCATGATCAACGTCCTCGCCAACCCGAATCCGGTCGCCGTCATCGTCGTGTCGGCCCTCGGCTTTGGCTTCGGAGCCGTCTGGTATTCGCCCTTCCTTTTCGCAAAGGCGTGGATGGAGGAAATGAAGATGAACCCGGAGACTTTGAAATCCAACTCGGGGCGCCCGCCGATGGTGGTCGGGGGATCCTTCCTGCTCACGGTCGTGTCGACGATCACTCTTGCGGCCCTCATATCCGCGCACCATTCCACGGGCGCCCTCAGGGGCGCGGACTTCGGGCTCCTCGTGGGAGGCGGGCTCGTGGCGGCCCGCGAGGCCATCAACGCGCTCTTTGAACGCCGGACCGTCAGGAGCGTCCTGAATGTCTCGGGCCACGACGCGGCCCTTTGCGTCTTCCAGGGCCCCATCTTGGGCGCGTGGCACTGATCCCGTGACGATCGTCTCCTGGAACGTGAACGGCGTCCGGGCCGCCCTCGGCAAGGGGCTGCTCAGGTTCCTCGGGAAATGCGGCGCCGACGTGGTCTGCCTGCAGGAGACCAGGGCCCACCCGGGCGACGTCCAGCATGTTAAGTGGCCGCGCGGCTACGAGATATTCTGGAACAGCGCCGAGAAGAAGGGGTACAGCGGGACGGCCATCCTGACCCGCGTGAAGCCCCAGAGCGTGTGGAACGGCATCGGGGCCGCCGTCCACGACGCGGAGGGCCGGGTGCTGGCGGCGGAATTCCCGGACTTCTGGCTGGTAAACGTCTACCAGCCCAATTCCCAGCGCGGGCTCACGCGCCTGGGCTACCGCGTGAACGAGTGGGATCCCGCATTCCTGGCGTACCTCAGGAAGCTCGAGTCGAAGGGCAAGCCGGCGGTGTTCTGTGGCGACCTGAACGTGGCCCACACGGAGCTGGACCTGGCGAACCCAAAGTCGAACCGGCGCAACGCGGGTTTCACGGATGAGGAGCGGGAGAATTTCGGGCGGCTGCTCGACAGCGGGTTTGTGGACACCTTCCGCGAATTCGAGAAAGGGCCGGGCCATTATACCTGGTGGAGCCAGATGGGCGACTGCAGGGCAAGGAACGTCGGGTGGCGGGTGGACTATTTCGTGGCATCAAGGAAGCTTCGGCCTGCGCTCAGGCGCGCATGGATCAGCCCGGAGGTGATGGGGAGCGATCATTGCCCGGTCGGGCTCGAGCTGGGCTGACCGGCTGGATTTATCGGGTCGCAAGAGCCCGCCCCCGCCGCATCATGACCGGAATGGAACTTTTCATGGACAGGACGATCGGCCCCGACTTCGATGCGGGGCCCGCGAAGCCCGGGAAGGCCGGCGAGGCGACGTCCCCTTGATCCTCCGGCCATGAACGACCTGAAGAGCCTCATGCTCCGCGGCCCGCGGCTTACGCTCGCGGTCGCGGAAAGCCTCACCAGCGGGCGGCTCCAGGCCCGGATAGGGGCGATCTCGGGGGCCTCGGAATTCTTCCTTGGCGGCGTGACCGCATACTCGCTCGACGGGAAGGTGCGGCATCTCGGGGTCGACCGCGCCGAGGCGCTCGCCGTGAACGGCGTCTCGGCGCGGGTCGCCGAGCAGATGGCGCGGGGAGCCTGCGTCCTGTTCGGGGCCGATCTAGGCGTGGCGACGACCGGCTACGCCGAGCCTTCCGCCGCGTGGGATGTCACCGAGCCGTTCGCGTGGTGGGGCCTGGCGCGCCTGCAGCCCGGCGGGGATTTTGCCGTCGCCAGCGGCCGCGTGGACTGCCCGGGGCTCTCCCGGGTCGATGCCCAGGAGCGCGTCGCCGGGGCGGCCTTCGACGCGCTCGTCAGATGGGTCAGGGGGCCAGCTGCTGCACGTACGCCATGAGCGGCTGAACCTCCACAGGGGGGGTCACCCAGTCGCTGTAGAGAAGCTCGGGCATCGTGTAGGAGGTGTTGTAGAGAATGAAATTGGCGGGGTCGTTGCGCTGGACGTGGCCCGCCTTGACCGTGGCGCCCGCGAAGAGTCCGACGGACCTCGAATAGACGAGGACGGGCGCGACGAAGGTCCTCGCGCTTTCGTTCTCGTACTCGGCCGATTTCGGCCCGGCGACCGCCTTCGCGTCGACCCCGATGTTGAACCGGCTCTTGAACAGCAGGTGCGACGTCGCGTCATCGGTGATGATGAATACGGTGTCGACCGTCTTGGCCCCGACCTGCAGCCCCAGGCTCGCCTCGCTCGCGTCGATCAGGACCGGAATGCTCCAGCGCCCATTCGGCTTCTTGACCATCAGGACGCCGTAGCCGTCCTTCACTCCGATGACAAGCCCGGCCTTGAACTGGTTCAGGATCATGACGCCGCGCGCCTGCTTCCACACCCCTGGGGGGATCGAGGTTGCGGAAGATGCCATGAACTCCCTTAGGATGGCCTCGCACGTCTCGACGCGGACGACCAGGTCGGGCCGCGGCGTTTTGGAATCGCTGGCGCGCGCGAAAGCCGCGCTGAAAATCGCGATCAGGGAGAAGACAAGCAGTTTCTTCATGGCGGAAGTCGTATGTATAGTATGTCGCCGGTATTGCGAGCCCGGTCAAAGGATTGAAACAGGGAGCTGGCGGTTTGGAAAGCGCGGATTGGGCATGGTTCCCGCAGGCCGCCTCCGTCAATCGAGGCCGCGGGCGGCGATCTGGTCCTCGTCCCAGCCGAGGAAATGCCCGAGCTCGTGCAGGTACGTGAGGCGCACCTCGTCGCGGAAGGCCCCGACGTCCTCCTCCGCATAATCCCATAGGTTGGCCGTATATAGGTAGATCCGGGGGGGCTGGGGGTTCCCGCCGGCGAGCTCGGACCCGAGCGGACTGCCGGTGAACAGGCCGAGGAGGTCGGGTTCGAAGCCGTCGGCCAGCACGTCGGCATCGGGCGCGGGTTCGAAGCGCACCGGCACGGACCGCGCTGCCTCGCGGATGTCGGGAGGGAGCCTGCGCTGGGTCGCGGCCACGGCCTCGGATGCGATGCGGATGAGCCTGGACTCCTTCACTTGTCCATTGAGAGGTCGAACTTCTCGAACCTCCAGCCGATCCACCACAATCCCACCGCCGCCTCCCCGGCGAGGATCGCCAGGACCACCGCGGAGGCCATTGCAATGGCCGGGACCGCTCCGAACACCCATTGGAGCGAGAAGATGATGAGCGCGGCGGCGCAAGCCGCCGGCACGGCGACAAGCAGTGCGAGCAGGAACTGCGCGACCCCGAAGATCAGCCGCTGCCCGAACATTTCGATTCCGGCCCCGCGGGACCGGGAGGCCTGGTACCAGGCCGGAAGGAGCACCATGATCGCATTGGGGACGATCAGCTGCATGAGGCAGAGGAGGGGCGCCGCCGATCCGAGGCACAAGATAATAGTCACGCGGACGCCGGGGGTCAGCCACCGGGCTTCTCCTTTGGGATCGAGGGCGAATATGCTGACGATGATGCAGATCCAGAGGACGAGCGAGAGGACTGCGGTGGGCGCAAGAAGCTCGCCGAGCGCCAGCCTCCATCCCTCGATTGGGTACGTCTTCAGGATCTCCGCGTTCTGCAGGTCGTTCCGAAGGTCCTGCCGTGTGATCTGCGGCCCGATGAGGAGTGTGTAGGCGGCGACGATGCCGCAGAACGCAACGATCAGCAGCCCGTAGGCCTCGGCCCTGTTTGAGCGGGCGTACTCCGCGAGCAGTGGCCTCAGCCCCAGTGACACGCAGAGGATGATCCACAGGAAGACCAGCACGGTCCGCCTGTTGAGGAGCGAGCTGCGCATCGAAAGCAGGTTCTTCCAGAGGAATGCGGTCTCGGGCGGGCCGCTGGGTGATAGCGGGAACGGTCCCGCCCGGCCCCTGGGCCTGGAGGAGCCGATCGACGGAAGCTCCCCCCTCTGCACCGCGGCCCTTGCCGCCGTTCGCTTCTCGGCCAGCGCTATCGATCCCTCCTCAAACGAGGCCTCCGAGCTGGAGACCCAGTAATAATGAAGCGCGAGCAAAAGGAGCGCCGGTATCATGGCCAGGCCGAAATCGCGCATTCCGGCCGCGAAATAGGGGCCGAACACGATGCTGAACGGAAGGATGAGCCAGCGAAGCGGCGACGACCTCAGCAGGCCCGGGACGAGCCCGTCGGCTCCCCTTGCGCTTGCGAGATCGCCTGGCTGAATGCCGCCGGCGAATGAAGCCGCCGACCAGGCGACCGCAATCGCGTACAGGACGATCGCGGCCACCGCGGCGGCGCGCCATAGCAGGAAGCCGGAGGCCTTTTCCCTCAGGCGGGCAAGGGTCAGGTTCGTGGCGTTGAGATGCAGGTCGTAGGTCGAGAGCACGACCCACCACCCCACGGCCTGCTGGGCGCGGTTCCCCCCGACGTTTCCGAGGCGGTTGAAAAAGAAGGCCATCAGCACCGAGGTGAAAAGGATGGCGAACTGGGCGCTCAGGAGGCGGAAGTGGATGAGGGCCCGCCGGGTGACCGGGGCGGGGAAAAGGAAGGCGATCTCCGCCTCGCTGAAGCGCAGCGCGGGCTTGTCGGCGGGCGCAATCCATGCGAACGCAATCCTGATCAGCGCCAGGGCGGACATGCCCACGCAGACCAAGGCCATGCCGATCATCCCCGCGCCGGCAACGGCCGGGGCCCTGCCCGCGGCCGGGACGCCCTGCATGGCCGGCCGTTGCAGCAGGACGAAGTAGAAATAGGCCACCGCGACCGCCGTGCCGACCAGGTATTTCGGCTGCCGCAGCCTGCCGATCCGGTAGACGACGAGGTTCCGGAGCGACATCAGCCGGAGGTAGAGAAGGGCGCCGATCATGGCCGGTTTCGGGGGACGCCGCCGCTCAGGTCTCCGACCCGCCGGTTGCGCGGATGAAGACCTCCTCGAGGTTCACGTCCGGCTCGCCGTTGCTGAACTGCGCGGCGACTTCCGCGATGGTCCCGTCGGCCACCTTGTCCCCCTTCTTCAGGATGAGGACGTGCGTGCAGACCTCCTCGAGCAGGTGCAGCAGGTGCGAGCTCAGGACAATGGCCGCGCCGCCGCGCGCACGCCGCATGATCGAATCCTTCATGCGGCGGATGGCGAGCGGATCGAGCCCGGTGAGCGGCTCGTCGAAGAAGATCACGCTCGGCGAATGGAGGAGGCCGCAGGCGATCACGAGCTTCTGCTTCATGCCGCGGGAAAGCTCCCCGGGCAGGACGTCCGCCTTCTCGACGAGCTCCAGCTCCTCGAGGAGGGGCTTCGCCAGCTCTTCGTGGCGGGCGACGCCGTAGATCCTGGCCACGAATGCGAGGTGCTGGCGCACCGTAAGGTAATCGAACAGCCGGGGCTCGTCGGGAAAGAACGCGAGCGCGCGCTTCGCCGCGACCGGGTCGGTCGCGAGGTCGTGCCCCGCGATGCGGATCGTTCCCGCGCTCGCCGGGATCACCCCGGCGAGGCACCGGAGCGTGGACGTCTTCCCGGCGCCGTTCGGCCCCACGAGCCCGAGGACCTCGCCGGGTCGGACGGAGAACGACAGGTTGCGGACCGCCGTGAAGCCGCCGTATCGTTTGGTAAGCGCTTCAACCTCAATCATTGGCGGGAACCCTGCAGGCAAGTGGCGTCCGGGGCAAGTCCGCCCATGAAAAAGGGGTAACCAATGGGCCCTGTTTGCGTCATCTTCTGCATGAAGCCACGCCCAGCAGCCTGCCTTTCAGTACTCTCGATCGCGCTCGCATTGTCCGCGCCGTCGGTTCGGGCGGATGATCCCGCCAGCCCGCCAACGCCTCCCCCGGCGGCGCCTGGAAACCCGCAGGCCACGCCGGGCGACGGGAACCAGCCGAACCCCACGCCTCCTCCCCCGGGCCCGCGGCGCATGCGGCGGGGCTACGTGCTCGCGGACCTGACCGAGAAGCTCAACCTCACGGCCGACCAGCAGAAGACGATCGGCGGAACCATCAGGAACAGCCAGAGCCAGATGCGGGAGGTCCGAGCAGACAATTCGCTCTCCGTGGACGACAGGAGGGCCAGGATGCGGGAGATCATGGGCTCGACCCGCGGCCAGATCCGCGCGGCGCTCACCCCCGACCAGCAGAAGCTGTTCGACGCGATGCCTCCGGGGGGCGGCAGGCCGAGGCAGCCGGACAACAACTGACCCGCCCGGGGCGGGCGGGCGGCCGGTTTTTTCGCGTGCGTTCGCGCGCGAAAGCGTCATCCCTCGCTCCCGAAGAATGACGATTGCGGAGCTCTTCATACTGATCCTGCCCGTGTTTGCGCTGATCGGGGTCGGTGTCGTCCTGCGCCGCTGCCACTGGATCGAGGGAGCGGCCGAGACGAGCGTGATCCGGCTCGTCATGTACGTCTGCATGCCGTGCCTCGCGTTTGACACGATCGTCGGCAACCCCGCGCTGCATGACGCCGGGAACCTGGTTCTCCCGCCGTTGGCGGGATTTGCGATGACGTCGGCGGGCTTCCTGGTGGCCTACATCGTCGCGCGGTGGACCGGCGTCGAGGAGGGGGCGGGCCTGAGGACGTTCGCGCTCTCCGCGGGGATCTGCAACTACGCCTACCTGCCGTTTCCGATCCTTGGCGGGATCTGGGGGGGGCGGACCCAGGGGGTGCTGTTCGTGCACAACACGGGGGTGGACCTTGCAATCTGGTCGGTCGGCCTCCTGATGCTGACGGGCGGGTCGCTTCGCGAGGGATGGCGGAGGCTTGTCTCGCCGATGCTCGTCACGCTCGTGGCCTCGCTCGCGATCAACGTGTCCGGGCTTTCGCCTCACGTCCCGGACCTTGCAAGGAACCTGGCGCACTCGCTCGGGGTGTGCGCGGTCCCGATCGGGATCATGGTGACGGGGGTCAATCTCGCGAACTTCCTGGACGAGCCTTTGAAGCTCCTTCACCGGAACGTGGCGGCGGCCGCCTGCGCGGTGCGGCTGGGGATTCTGCCGGTGCTCATCCTGTGCATCGCGCGCTGGCTGCCCTGCCCGGTCGAGTTGAAGAGGGTGCTCGTCGTCCAGGCCGCGATGCCCGCCGGCGTGATACCGATAATCATCGCCCAGTACTACGGCGGGAAGCCCCTGACGGCGGTGCAGATCGTCCTCTCGACGACGTCGGTCGGGCTCTTCACGTGCCCATTGTGGATTCGCGCCGGGCTGGCTTGGGCGGGGGTTTCCTAGCAGGCTTCGCAATCGCGCGAAAAATGTGCCATGGTTCCGGAATGATCAGGATCCTCACCACCGCCTTTGCGACGGCCGTCCTTGCGTCGTGCCCGGTCGGCGCCGACGACAAACCCGCATCCGATTTCGAGCGGCAGATAACCGACGCGACAAGCTCGCCGCGGGTCACGGTGGTCCACCTCTGGGCGCCGTGGTGCCCAAACTGCAGGGCCGAGCTCGCCAACGGCGGCTGGAGCGGGTTCATCGCGGGCAATCCCGACGTCGATTTCGTGTTCGTGACAATCTGGAATCCGGCCGACGGGCGCGACGTCCTGGAGAAGTACGGCGTGGGCGCCGAAAAGAACTTCCGGCTGCTGCTCCATCCGAACGCGTCGCGAAAGAGGGGCGAAAAGGTCGCTGAGCTCATGGGGGTCCCGGTCTCGTGGATCCCGACTACGTGGGTCTTCAGGGACGGCAAGCTGCGCTACGCGATGAACTACGGAGAGCTTCGCTTCCCCATGCTTCAGCAGCTGATCAAGGACTCGTCGGACAGCTGGGAGCGCTGAGGGGCCCGATGTCGAGCAAGCCGGGCATCGCGTTCATCGGCACGGGGGTGATGGGGCGCAGCATGGCCGCGCATCTGATGGCCGCTGGCCACACCCTGCACGTCCACAACCGCACGAGGGAGAAGGCGCGCCCGCTCCTGGATAATGGGGCCCGTTGGCACGACTCCGCCGGGGAGGCTGCGGCGGAGGCCGAAGTCGTTGTGACGATGCTTGGGTTCCCGCAGGACGTGGAGCAATCCTACCTCGCGCGGGGCGGAATCGTGGAGCGGGCGCGGCCCGGTGCGCTCCTGATCGACATGACCACGTCGAGCCCGGTCCTCGCCCGGCGGATTTCGGCTGCCGCGTCCGCGAGGGGCCTGGACGCCCTGGATGCGCCCGTGTCGGGAGGCGATGTCGGCGCGCGCGAGGCGAGGCTGGTCATCATGGTGGGAGGGGACGCAGCCGCCTTCGAGAGGGCGCGCCCCGTGCTTTCGCTGCTCGGTAAGAACCTTGCGCTCCAAGGCCCGGCGGGTTCCGGCCAGCACTGCAAGATGGCGAACCAAATCGCATGCGCGGTCGGAATGGTCGCCTGGTGCGAGGCGCTGGCGTACGCAAAGCGCGCCGGTCTCGATCCGGCTCGGGTTCACGGAAGCATCAGCGGCGGCGCGGCTGGCAGCTGGGCGATGACAAACCTGGGCCCCCGGGCGCTGGAAGGGGATTTTGCCCCGGGCTTCTACGTCAAGCACATCCGCAAGGACATCGGGATAGCGATCGCATCAGCTGAGGAGATGGGGCTCGACCTTCCCGGGCTCGATTGCGCGCGAAGGCTCTACGACCGTGTCGCGGCCAACGGCTGGGAGGAATTCGGAACGCAGGTGCTCTACCGGCTCTATACGTCGCTCTGACCGCCGGGTCACTCCTCCTCGGGGGGCGTGAAGCCGCGGCGCATGACATTCTCGGCGATGGCGCGCGGGAAAAGGAAGTTTTCCAAATATTCCTTTCCGCCGGCCTTGGTCCCGCCGCCGCTCATCTTGAAGCCGCCGAACGGCTGGCGTTCGACGATCGCCCCGGTGACGCCGCGGTTGATGTAGAGGTTTCCCACGAGAATCTCCTCCTTGGCCCGCTCGATTGCCCGGGGGCTCCTTGAAAAAATGCCACCCGTCAGAGCGTAATCGGCGGCATTGGCCATGGCGAACGCCTCGTCAAGGTCCTTGGCTTTGAGGATCGAGAGGACGGGCCCGAAGATTTCCTCGCGGACAATGGTGTGTTCCGGCCGGCAGTCGACAAACACGGTCGGCGGGACGTAGTAGCCTCCGCTCTGAAGGAGTTCGGGCGGGAGCTTGGCCTGCCAGGCCAGCCGCGCCTCCTGCTTGCCCTTCTCGATGTAGCTCAGGATGCTTTTCTGGGCATCGGCATCGATGACGGGATTGACGAGGGTGCCTGGTTGGGATGGGTCGCCCACCGTGAAGGTGGGGCAGGCGGACAGGAAACGGCCGACGAATTTGTCGTAGACGCCCTCGAGCACGATCAGCCGGGACAGGGCTGAGCATTTCTGGCCCGCGTAGCCGAAGGCGCTATAAAGAACGGCCGGGATCGCTTCATCCAGGTCGGCATCGACGTCGATGATGAGGGCGTTCTTGCCACCCATCTCGCACACCACCTTCTTGAGGTTGAACTGCCCCTTGCGGGTCTTCCCCGCCTCCTCCCAGATGCCGCAGCCCACAGAGCGGGAGCCGGTGAAGGCGATGATATCGACGTTTGGATGGGCAACAAGATGGGCCCCGGCGTCCGCGCCCGAACAAGGCAGGTAATGAATCGCACCCGGGGGCACTCCGGCTTCGAGCAGAATGTCCATCAGGAACGCCCCGATGATCGAGGTTTGGCGGGCCGGCTTGATGATCATGCAGTTGCCGGCGACCAAGGGCGCCACGGTGAGTCCGGTGAGTATCGCCAGGGGAAAATTCCATGGCGCCACGGAGACACCCACCCCCCGAGGGGTCCAGGCCTGGCGGCAGGCTTCGCCAGGCACCGATTGGGTGACGACCGGACGGCCAAGCCGGCGCATTTCCTGGGCGTAGAAGCGGCAGAAATCGATCGCTTCCGAGGTGTCGGCGTCGGCTTCCATCCACGGCTTGCCGGCCTCGAGAATGAGGAGCGAATTGACCTCGAGGCGGCGAGACTCCATCAGGTCGGCCGCCCGCTCGAGCATCTTTGACCGTTCGTCGACCGGAGTCGCGCGCCACCGCGGGAAATAGGCGACGCTCGCCGCCACCGCCGCCTCGGCGTCGGCGATCGTTCCCTTGGCCCAGTAGCCCACGACCTGATCGGGGTGCGCCGGGTTGACGGAGGGCAGAAACGGACGGTCGGAGATCTTCCGGCCATCGATCACGACCGGATGCTTCCTGCCAATGCGGCCGGATACGAACGCATGGAGAGCCGCGCGCTGCTTCTCTCGGTTCGCAGCGAGCGAGAAATCGAGGCCCGCGGCGTTGACAAAGGCGCTTGTCCGAGGCTTGCGGGCCATGGGCTCGGGGGCCGAGGCGATGAGTTCCACCGGGTTGCGCAGCAGCTCCTCGGTGGAGGCCTCGCCGGTGTTCTTGATTCGCAGAAACCCTTCGTTGGAGGTGTTTTCGAGCAGGCGGCGCACCAAATAGGCCATGCCCGGGAGCAATTCGCCGATGGTGCAGTACTCGCGCACCCGGTGCCCGCGCTGCAAGAGCGCTGCCTTCAAGTCATCCGCCATTCCGTACAGGGCCTGGAATTCGTAGGCCTTCGGGTCGATGCCCCGCGTCTCGGCCTGGGCGATCGCATGGGCGACCGAGCGGACGTTGTGCGAGGCGAAGTTCGGCGTTACCGTGTCGATGTTGTCGAGAAGGAATGCCGTGAGCTTCTCGAAGTTGGAATCCGACTGGGGCTTGCGCGACCAGACGGGAACCGGCCACTCGCGCTGCTGCGCGACCGCAGTCTCGTAGTCCCAGTAGGCACCCTTGACGAGCCGCACGTTGATCTGGCGGCCTTGCGCCCTGGCCCAAGCGACGAGATCCTTCAGGTCTCGCTCGCAGTCGCGCAGGTAGGCCTGGAGCGCTATTCCAATCTCCGGCTTCTGGCGGAACTCCGGTTCGTCCAGGATCGACTTGAAAAGCGCAAGGGTGAGCTCCTTCAGCTTGTAGCTTTCCATGTCGAAGTTGATCAGAGCCCCGACCTCCGCGGCCCGCCGCAGGATCGGCCGCAAGCGCTGTTTCAGCGCTTCGACGGAATGTTCGGGATCTGCCGGATGCACCTCCGGCGTGAGGGCCGAAATCTTGACCGACAGGTTGAGCCGGGGCAGAGGCCCCTTCGGCCCCAGGTCGCTCGCCGCCGGCTCCTTCTCCTTCGCATAGAAGGCCGAGACATCGTCCAGGACTTTGCGGTTGCGGTTCAGGAAGACGTCCGCCTCCTCCTCGCTGACCACGGCCTCGCCCAAGAGGTCGATCGTGACCGCGAGGCCCCGCTTCGCGTTCTTGCGAATCTGCTTGATCAGGTCCTCCGTGTCCTTGCCCGAGACGAACTGGCCGGCCATGTCCACAATCCGGGACTTGACTGGTCCCGCGATGAGTCCGGGAGCCAGTGAGGAGGCGGCCAGACCCGCCTTGAGGGCGGGATGCAGCTCGACCGCCTTGTCCCCGAGGTATTCCTGGAGATGGCGGACGATCTCGGCCGAAGAATTCAGCGAAGGCAGGACGTCGACGAACCGGAAGAGCTGGGTCTTGAACGCGGGGTCCTTCATGGCCCACTCCATGATGCGCGCATAGGCGCCCTTCTTCGACAGAATGCCGGGCGCCGGATGGGCATCCATCAGCCGGAGCAGCTCCTCGCCCGTCTTGCGGACGGCTGCTTCGATTGCGGGGTCAGGGGGCGGGAAGGGGTTGTCGGTTGTCATGATCTGCGGTGGGCCGGATTCGTGTCATCGATTGTCGGCCTCGCGGTAAGAGTTTGCAAGGGCCCCACGCGCCATGTGATGAGTTTCACTTAAGCTAATCGGCCGGGTTAGCGCCGGCACGACGCCGAACCCTTTTTCGAATACATGAAATCCCCCAAACGAACCACGAAATGGCTGCGCGCCGCGCTTGCGGCCCTCGTTCTCACCTGCACCGCCGGGGCCCCACGGGTCCTGGCCGCCGATGACAAGCCGGCCGAGCCGACGCTGGAGCAGCGCGTGGCCGACCTTGAGGCCTATGTGAACAACGGGCCGCGGACGCCGAACGTGGCGTCCAGGGTGGCCGGTCCGGGCCCGGGCCACAACGCGTGGATGATGACCAGCGCGGCCCTCGTCCTTTTCATGACGCTGCCGGGCCTCGCGCTGTTCTACGGCGGCCTCGTCCGCAGGAAGAACGTCCTGTCCGTGCTCGCCCAGTGCCTCGGCATCGCGGGAATCGTCGCGATACTGTGGTGGGTGGTGGGGTACAGCCTGGTGTTCGCCCCCGGCACGCCATTCATCGGCGGCCTGAAATACGCGTTCCTTCATGGCGTGAACTCCTCGCCGAACGCGGACTACGGCACGTGGGTGTCGCACAACGTGTACGCCATGTACCAGCTCATGTTTGCGATCATCACCCCGGCCCTGATCATGGGCGCGATCGCGGAGCGGATGAAATTCACGGCGGTGCTCACATTCGTCGTGGGCTGGATGTTCCTCGTCTATTTTCCGCTCGCCCACATGGTCTGGGGAGTGGACGGGCTGATGAACGGGGTCTGGAATTCGGCCGCGAGGATCAGCTCGATCGACTTCGCGGGGGGGACGGTGGTCCACATGTCGTCGGGGTGGTCAGCCCTTGTCCTCTGCCTGATCCTGGGGCCCAGGATAGGCTTCAAGAAGGAGATCATGTCGCCGCACAGCACGGTCCTCTGCATGGTCGGCACCGGGATGCTCTGGGTGGGATGGTACGGGTTCAACGCGGGCTCGGCCGTGGGGGCCGACTCGATTGCGGCGAACGCATTCATGACAACCACCCTTGCCACCGCGGTTGCATCCTTCACCTGGGGCACGCTGGAGTTTGTTCTCAGGAAGCACGCCTCGGTCATCGGCTTCTGTTCCGGGGCCGTCGCGGGCCTGGTGGTCATCACGCCTGCGACAGGCTTCGTCGATGCCACGGGCGCGGTGATCATCGGCCTCCTCGCGGGCTCAATCCCGTACATTTTCTGCGTCAAGCTGAAGGCGGTCTTCGGCTATGACGACGCGCTCGACACCTTCGGCATCCATGCGGTCGGCGGCACGGTGGGCGCGTTCATGACGGGCGTGCTCGCCACGGCGGCGGTCAATCCCAACCTGGCGTCCGGCAACCCCTCGGCGAAGGCCAACGGCCTCGCGGAATTAGTGGCCCATGGGGGCCTCTGGCATGAGCAGCTCCTGGCCATCGCCGTGACCCTTCTCTTGGCCGTCATCTCGACAACGATCATAGGGTTTGCGGTGAAGGCCGTCGTCGGCCTGCGGCCCCCCTCGGATAGCGAACGCCAGGGCCTTGATGTAACTGACCACGAGGAAGAGGGTTACATCCTCTGAGGGGCGCCCGGTGACTGGCCCCTGAGCCCGCCCGAAAGAGCGGGCTTTTTTGTTTGCCCGAAATATGCGACTTTGGGGGTCCCGGGCGTGTTCTGGACATGAACGATGAACCTCCAGTGCGAAACTATCCCACGGGCCAAGGCCCTACGGCGGACTTCACGACATTCATGCGCAAATACCAGGACATGGTCTTCACCACATCGGCTCGGCTCGTGAAGAACGACGCTCAGGCCGAGGACATATCCCAGGAGGTCTTCCTCAAGGCCTACGAGAATTTCGAGATGCTCTCGGCCAGCCCGGCGGCGGGCGGCTGGCTCAAGACCGTTGCGACCAACCTTTCGCTCAACCACCTCCAGCGCTACCGCAACCGCTGGCGCTTCTTTTCGGAATTCGGGGGCGGGTCCGAGTCTGGAGAGGACGACTCGCCCGGGATAGAATTCGCGGCGCCCGACACCTTTTTCGAGGGCGTCGATGCGGAGGAGCGCCGCGCATGGGTCGAGGATGCCCTCTCCAGGCTTCCCGACCACCAGCGCATCCCCCTCGTTCTGTACCACTTCGAGGACATTTCCTACGACGAGATCGCAAGCCGGCTCGGCGTCTCGCTCGCGAAGGTAAAGACCGACATCCTGCGCGCCCGCGCCGCGCTCGCGAAGATCCTCTCCCGCGGCGGCGAGTCCATGGCAACCCTTTCCCATTGATCACAACATGAGCACCAACGATCCGGAGAAGCTTGAAGCCTCGATACACCGCCTGCTGCGGTCGCTCCCAGACCGGAAGGCCCCGGCAAGCCTGGAGGCCCGCGTCCTCGGGGAGCTGAGCCGGCGGGCCGCGCTCCCATGGTGGCGAAAGTCGTACGCCTACTGGCCCCTCGCCGCGCGCGCCAGCTTCGTCGCCGCGTCCGCGCTCGCCGCGGCGCTGATCGTGTCAGGGCTCTTCATCCTCCTGCGCAGCCCGGGAGCGACCGCCTTCGCCAGTGGCGTGTCGCAGCACTTTTCGTGGCTCGTCCTTTCCCGCGAGCTGTTCGCGGCCGCCAGCGACCGGGTCCGGGCCGTCGCCGCCGCCATACCTCCCCTCTGGATCTACGGCGCCGCGGGGACGATCGCCCTCTGCTATGCGACGCTCGCCGCGATCTGCGCCGCCACCTACCGGACGCTCACATTCGCCCGCCAGAACCCCTGATTTCCAGACTCCTATGAATGCCAAACTGAAGACGCTCACGCTGGGCCTGCTGCTCACTGCGTTGATCCCATTTTCGCCCGCCGCGCTGGCTGCGGACCCGGAGAACTCCGGTACTGCCGCGACCCCGACCCCCGCCCTGCACGAGGTCGTCGCCGCCCAGGCGCCCGCGCCTGCCGCTGCGCCCGCGCCCGCGGCGGCGCCCGCCCCTGAAACCCCCCTGCACGAGGTCGGAGCCGGCAGCCCGGCCGCCAACCCCGGCGAGAAAACCCGCCACCACCATGGCGGCGACAGCGACGACCGTGTCGCGGTGTTCGGCGCCACCTACGTCGGCCCGAACGAGACCGTTGAGGGAAGCGCCGTCGCAGTCATGGGGCCGGTAACCGTGGATGGTGTTGTCCACCAAGACGCCGTCGCGGTCATGGGAGCGAACACCATAAACGGCACCGTCCATGGAAACGCCGTGGCAGTCCTCGGCGATCTGACCCTTGGACCCAAGGCCAGGGTTGACGGCAATGCGGTCTGCGTGGGAGGCCGCCTAATCAAGGATCCGTCTGCGGTCGTCGACGGAGAAACCGTGGAGCAGATGAGCGGGCTTAGTCTCTTCCATCATAAGACGGCGTCCTCGTGGTGGGAGCACGGCCTGAGCAAGGGCCGCCCGTTTGCGATCGGCCCCAACCTCCACCTGTTCTGGATCGCCAACTTAATCATCGTCGCGCTCTACCTGGCCCTCGCCTTGCTATTCCCTGGCGGCATCAGGAAGTGCGCCGACACGCTGGAGCACCGCCCCGGCATCGTGTTCCTCACGGGGATCTTGGCAATCCTCGGGATGCCCGTGCTCTTCATCGTGCTTCTAGCAACCATTGTCGGGATCCCCGTCGCCCTCGTGGTACTCCCGCTGTCAGTCATTGCCTGCATCCTCTTCGGCAAGGCGGCCCTGTACTCGTTCGTCGGCCGGACGATCGTGGGCAGGGAAAGGCACCCCGCCCTCGCGCTCCTCGTCGGCGTCGCCATCTTCATCGCGCTGTGCTTCATCCCGATCCTAGGCCTGATGATCTGGGCCCTGGTGACCTTCCTCGGGTTCGCCTGCGCGCTGACGGCGCTCTTTACGTCGACCAAGCCTGCGGCGCCCGCGGGGACCCCCCCGGCCGGCGCGACCCCCACGGTGGCTGCACCCCCTGCCGGGACTCCCCCGGCCAGTGTGGCCCAACTGGCGGCGGTTCCAGCAGCGGTGGTGTCGTCCCCGGTTGGCGCTGCGCCAACCGCGGCCGAGCCTCCGCCTGCGCAACCGGTTTCGCCGGGCGTTCCGCCGGCCGCGGTGCCAGCCGCGCCGCCCATCGCCGCCGCCGCCGTGGCTCCCGCCCCGTTATCGGCCCCGCCTGTCAACGAAGCCGGGTTTGCCAAGGCCGGATTCTGGATCCGCATGGCTGCGCTCGCGATCGACGTGATCCTGATCGCGATCATATTCCACGTTGCCTTCCTATTCCTGCCGGCAATCGCCGCGTACGGGGCGGTCCTTTGGAGGTACAAGGGAGCCACCATCGGGGGGATCGTCTTCGGGTTGAAGGTCGTCCGGGCCGACGGCAGGCCGATGGACTGGGTGACGGCGGCCGTCCGCGCGCTTGCCTGCTTCCTCTCCCTCATCGTCATCGGCCTCGGCTTCCTCTGGATCGCGTTCGATCCGGAAAAGCGGGGCTGGCACGACAAGATTGCAGGCACGGTTGTGGTGCGCCTGCCGAAGGGCCTCTCGCTCGTCTGAGAGAACACGGTTGAATTCCCGCGGCGGAGCGTTGCATGGTTAGCGGCGCTACCCATGCCTTCCAAACCCAACCCCGCCAAGCGGCCGCGTCACCCGCGCAGGCCTATCGTCGCCCTGATCATGGGCAGCACGTCCGACTGGGAGACCATGCGCCACGCCGCGGAGACCCTGGACGCCCTCGGCATCCCCTATGAGCGGCGCGTGATGAGCGCACACCGGACCCCGGCCCTCATGTTCGCGTACGCGAAGACCGCCGCGGCGCGCGGGCTGAGGGTCGTGATCGGGGGCGCCGGCGGGGCCGCCCACCTGCCGGGGATGATGGCGGCCCTCACGACGATTCCGGTGCTGGGGGTCCCGGTGGAAAGCGCCTCGCTCAAGGGCATGGACTCGCTCCTGTCCATCGTGCAGATGCCCGGGGGAATCCCCGTCGCGACGTTCGCCATCGGCAAGCCGGGCGCGGTAAACGCTGCCCTTTTCGCGGCGGCGATCCTCGCCCATGGCGATCCGGCGGTCGGCCGCGCACTTTCCGCCTACCGCTCGGCGCAGACGCGGAAGGTCCTGGACGCCAGGCTCCCATGACCGGCCCGCGCGGCCCGTCGGCCGCGGGCAATTGCGCCCGGGCCCTGTCCCGAAGGGGGCCGCGCTATTTGGGCAGCAGGTCCGAGACGAGTGCCTTCTCGTCCTTCAGCTCCTTCTCGGTGGCGGCGATCTTCGACCTTGAGAAGTCGTTCAGCTGGACGCCCTGGACGATGCTCCATTTCGATCCGTCGCTGCGGATGGGGAACGAGAATATGAGGCCCTTCTCGATCCCGTAGGATCCGTCCGAGCAGACCGAGACGCTGAACCAGTCGCCCGCCCGGGTCGGCGCCGTCAGGTTGCGCACGGTGTCGACGATGGCATTGGCCGCCGAGGCGGCGGAGCTCAGCCCCCGGGCCTTGATGACGGCCGCGCCCCGCTGCTGGACCGTCGGGAGGAACGTGTCCTTGAACCAGGCCTCGTCGCCGATCACCTCCGTGGCCGCCCGCCCGGCTATCCTGGCGTTGTAGAAATCCGGATACATCGTCGGGCTGTGGTTGCCCCAGATTGCGAGGTTGGAGACCGCGGCCGAATCGGAGCGGGCCTTGATCGCCAGCTGGGTCACCGCGCGGTTCTGGTCCAGCATCGTCATGGAGAACCACCGGTCCGGCGGGACCGACCGGGCGTTGTTCATGGCGATCATGCAGTTGGTGTTGCAGGGGTTGCCGACCACCAGGATGCGCACGCCGGGGGCCGCCTGCTTCGCTATCGAGCGCCCCTGGCCGGTGAAGATCTTGCCGTTTATTCCCAGCAGCTCGCTGCGCTCCATGCCGGCCTTGCGGGGCACGGATCCGACAAGAAGCGCCCAGTCGACGCCCTTGAACCCCTCGTCTACCGAGGCCGTCGGCGTGACACCCCTGAGCAGCGGGAAGGCGCAGTCCTGGAGTTCCATGACCACTCCGCCGAGGGCGGGAAGGGCGGGCTCTATCTCGATCAGATGGAGGATGACGGGCTGGTCGGGCCCGAACATTGAACCCGATGCAATTCGGAAGAGCAGGGAATAGCCGATCTGCCCGGCTGCGCCGGTGACGGCGACACGGATGGGGGGTTTCATGGGAGCGGGAAATGTAGCATGTGCCGGGCGGAGCGCACGGAGGAAATTTCAGGGCTGGCGGGCATTCTCGCCTGTTGCGGCGGCGCGCCTTTTGTGGTTGCTCGGTCCTGGGCACGAGGTGCCCTCCCATTCGAATGAGCAACCGAGCCATCGCCGCGCTGTGCTTCGGATTGACCGCGTCGTTGTCGGCCGCCTCCGAAAAGGCAGCCCTACCCGGACACATCGAACGCTACGATCCGGCGATCGACGCCCTCATTCCGCCGGATGCCAGGATCGAGGTGATCGGATCCGGGTTTGCGTGGAGCGAGGGCCCGGCGTGGCGGAAGCAGGGCGGCTACCTGCTCTTCAGCGACATCCCGAACAACACGATCTACCGCTGGACGGCAGGCGGGGGCCTCTCGGTTTTCCTCCGGCCGTCGGGCTACACCGAGGACGACGCTTTCGGGTTCGAACTCGGCAGCAACGCCCTGACGTTCGACCCGCAGGGGCGTTTGGTCATCGCCGACCAGGGCAACCGGCGGGTGGTGCGGCTGAACGAGAAGGGCTTCACGAAGACGGTGCTGGCGGACCGCTACGAGGGGAGGCGCCTGAACAGCCCGAATGACCTGGCCTACCGCTCCAACGGGGACCTGTACTTCACCGACCCGCCCTACGGGTTGAAGGGGCTGAACGACGACCCCCACAAGGAGCTGAAGCTCAACGGCGTCTACCGCCTAGATACCGGGGGGAAGCTGGCGCTGATCATAGGGGACCTGACGTTCCCGAACGGCCTGGCGTTCTCGCCGGACGAGAAGACCCTCTACATCCAGGTGTCGGACCCGAAAAACGCGGTCTGGATGGCCTATGACGTCCTGCCGGACGGCAACGTTGCGCACGGTCGGGTGTTCTTCGACGCGAACGCCCTGGTCCGGGCCGGGAAGCAAGGCCTTCCCGACGGGATGAAGGTGGACCAGAAGGGGAACATATTCGGCGGCGGGCCGGGCGGGGTCCTTGTCCTGAGCCCTGGCGGGAGGCACCTGGGCACCATCGTGACCGGGCAGATCACGTCCAACTGCGCCTTTGGCGACGATGGCTCGACCCTCTACATGACCGCGAACCATTACGTCATGCGGATCCGGCTGAGGACAAAGGGCGTCGGGTTCTGACCGGGGCCCTTCTCCTTTGAGGCGGGCCCATGCCGGGCCTGCAGCCGCATGGCACGGCCATGGGCGCCATCCGGTCAGGCGCTTTCAGCGGAAGCGGTTCGCCAGGCCCGCATGGACCTCGCGGACCAGGGACGCCGTCGTCCCCCAGTCGATGCAGGGATCGGTTATCGACACGCCGCGGCGGAGCTTTCCGGCGGGCTGCGGGAACGGCTGGCTGCCCGCCAGGAGGTTGCTCTCGATCATGGCGCCCATGATCGAGGCGTTGCCCGCCGCGATCTGGGCCATGAGTTCGCGCATGACCTCGGGCTGGCGCTCCGGCCTCTTTGCTGAGTTGTCGTGAGAGCAGTCGACAAGGATCGACTTCATCAGGCCCGCCGCCTTCAGGAGCTGCTCGGTCTTGGCTATGTGCGCCGGCGAATAGTTCGGGCCGGACGATCCGCCCCGGAGCACGATGTGGCAGTTGGGGTTGCCCGCGGTGACCACGGCCGAGGCGGCTCCGCCGAGGTTTATGCCAAGAAACGTCTGCGGCCGCGACGCAGCGAGGATGGCGTTTATCGCGGTCTGGACCGATCCATCCGTTCCGTTCTTGATGCCGATCGGCATCGACAGCCCGGAGGCCATCTGCCGGTGGGTCTGCGACTCGGCCGTGCGCGCGCCGATTGCCGACCAGCAGATCAGGTCGGCGATGTACTGTGGCGTGATGGGGTCCAGCAGCTCCGTGGCCGTGGGGAGCCCGAGGTCGAGGATGTCGCGCAGGAAGCTCCGGGCAATCCTCAGGCCGGCCGCGATGTCATTGGAGCCGTCGAGGTGCGGGTCCATGATGAGCCCCTTCCACCCAACCGTGGTCCGCGGCTTTTCAAAATAGACGCGCATGACGATCATCACGCGGTCCGAGACCTCGCGCGCGAGCGCCGCCAGACGCCCGGCATACTCCCGTCCCCCATCCACGTCATGGATCGAGCAGGGGCCGACGATCAGAAGCAGGCGCCTGTCGTCGGTGAATATCAGCCGGTGAATGTCCTGGCGCGAACGCGTGACAAAGTCGGCCTGCGCATCGCTCTTCGGCACCTCCGATATCAGCGCTGCGGGTGAGGGCAGGGGCCGGGTCTCGACGACATTGATGTCGGACGTTCTTTGCATCGGATCCCGTGAAAAAGCCCGCATCAAAGCTGGCCGCAAGGGATTTTGGCGCCGGGGGCCTTGCGGGGAAAGCCCGATTGGGCAAAAAAAGTGGCGGGCCGCCTACCCCTAGGCGGCCCGCCTTTGCTTTCTTAGTTACCCCAAAACTCCCGCTAGGCGGGAGAAGTGGAAAATTCTTATGTTTATGAGTACCTCTTTTGCGTCCATCGTCAAGTCACGGTGGGGAAATGATGGGCAAACATTACCTAAGAAATTATAAACCAACATCTTAAATATTATGAGATTCCCTGAGGCTGCGGTGGTTTTCCCCCACATTCCGGCATGCGTGCTGCGGGTGTCGGGATCTGATGCGGCGATTTTCCTACAAGGCCAATTTACCAACGACTTAGGCAGGATCGCGCCCGGGCGGGCCGTCTACGGCCTGTGGCTCGACCGCAAGGGCCATGTCATTGCCGACAGCCATGTCGTTTGCGACCCGGGCGAAGCGGGGTTCTGGGTTGTCAGCGTCTCGTCGCCCGCCGCTGTCGTCGCCCGCCGCCTTGGCGACTTTGTCATCGCCGACGATGTGGTGATCGAGGATGCGACAGCCGCCTGGCGCGGCCTCTCGCTGATCGGCGAAGGCACGGGCGCCTGGCTCGGCGGGGAGCCGCGAGCGGGGATGTTCTTCCAGGGGCGCCGGGATTCAGGCGAGAACTGGGAGTGGATCTATGCGGCCGGGGATTCGCAATCCGTGGACGCGGCTGTCGCGGGGGCCCGAGCGGCGGGGCCGGCCGACGTCGAGCGCTTGCGCATCGCCTCGGGAATCCCGTCGATACCGGCCGATATCGGGCCCGCGGACCTCCCGAACGAGGGCGGTCTCGAGACGCAGGCCATCTCGTATTCGAAGGGATGTTACCTTGGGCAGGAGGTGATGGCCCGGCTCAGGTCAATGGGGCGCGTCCGCCGGACGCTGGTCCGGATCAGGGGAAGCGGGACGATCCCCGCCGTGCCAGCCAAGCTCTGGCAAGGCGATCGGAGGGTGGGCGAACTGCGCTCGGCCGTTTCCAACGCCGGGGGCGTGGGCTACGCGGGCCTCGCCCTTGTTTCCGCGGCTTCCGGGCCCGCGGGCGACCCCTTCTCGCTCGCCGCCGGCGAACAGCCGTCGGTTGAGGTCGTGCGGGACTCCTGACGAAGATTCGGCTGAGCCGGAATGCGTTTGACCGCGGGGATTCGAGTCCATTGCCTCGCCGGGAGGGTCAATCCATGAACAAGGCGGAACTGGTGGACGAGGTGCATCGGTTGCTCGGCGAACGCACGTCGAAGGCCGCGGCGGAGCGCGCCGCAGGCAGCGTGCTGCGGGCGATCAAGCGGGGCCTGAAGCGTGACTCCGAGGTTCATCTTGCCGGGTTTGGGACTTTCACGGTGGCAAATCGGTCCGCCCGAAATGGGTTCAATCCGCACACGCGCAAGCCGATGAAGATCCCGGCGATGAAACTCGTGCGTTTCAAGGCGGGCTCTAGCCTTCGCACGGTGCGCTGAGGCGATGACCGACGCTCTCATCGCGAAGTTTCGCGCCGTTCATGCGCGCGCTCCCGAGATAATCGCGCGTGCTCCCGGGCGGATCGAGTTCATCGGCAACCACACCGATTACAACGGCGGGTCCGTGCTCGGGGCCGCGATCGACAGGAGCGTCTGGGTCGGCCTAGCGCGCCGTTCCGACGGCCGGCGCAGGTTCGCTAGCGACACGCATTCCGGCATCGTCGAGCCTTCGGCCGGGGCCTTTGACCGCCTCGCCGGCTCGCAGTCGTGGGTGAATTATCCGCTCGGGGTCCTGGTCGCGATGCGGGACTCCGGCCTCAAGATTCCCGCGGGATTCGAGTACATGGCCGTTTCAAACGTGCCTTTGGGCGCCGGGTTGAGCAGCAGCGCCGCCATCGAGCTCGCGTCCTGCATGGCGTTTCTCGAGGCGGCCGGCGAGAAGGTCTCGCGCGAGGCCCTGGTCGCGCTTGGAAGGAAGGCAGAGAACGAATTCGTGGGAGTCCCCTGCGGGATACTGGACCAGGGAGTGTCCGGATTCGGGCGCAGGGACCATCTCGTCTACATCGATTGCCGGGGCCCGCGCTTCAAGACCGTGCCGCTGCCGTCCGGGCCGAGTTTCTGGGTGTTCAACACCCATTCCAAGCACGCCCTCGTCGACGGCCTGTATGCCGCGAGGCATAGCGAGTGCATGGAGGCGGCCCGGGTGATCGGAGTGCGCCTCCTGGTCGACGCGTCTCCCGCGATGCTTGCGGCGGCCGAGAGCAGGTTGTCCAGGCCGGCCTACAAGCGTGCGCGGCACGTGATAGACGAGATCGCCCGCGTGGAGCAGGCGGTGGAGGCCCTCGGCGCTGGCGACCTTGCCAGGGTCGGGAAGCTGCTCTTCGCGTCGCATCGGAGCTCCCGAACCTGGTTTGAGAACACCAGCCCGGAGCTTGATTTTCTGGTCGACAGCCTCGAGTCGGAGAAGGGGGTGTACGGCGCCAGGCTCACCGGGGGCGGATTCGGCGGCGCGGCGATGGCGTTCACGTCCGATGCCTTCGGGGAGGAAGGGGTCGTGCGGGTCTCCGACGCCTATCTGGAAAGGTTCGGCGGGAGGCCCGACGTTCTTCACGCCTACGCGGAGGACGGCGCCTGCCTTGTCACATGAGGGCCGTCAGTTCGGCGAACCAGGCGTCGACCCAGCCTCGCAAGAACAGGAAGTAGACCGCCCCGGCGACCGCAAGCATCGGCCCGAACGGGACGTGGACGCCGAGGCCTATGTCTGCAGGCGTGCCGTCCGATGTCTCAGCCCGCGGCGCGCCTGAGGACCGCGTGCCGGCGATCTTCTGCCAGGCGATCGCCGCCCCGAGCCAGGCCGTCCCGAAGGCTGCGCCCCCGAAGACCGAGAACAGGGCGCCGTGCCATCCGCAGAACGCGCCGATAGCCCCGACGAATTTGACGTCGCCGAAGCCCATTGCCTCCTTCTTGAGCACGGCCTCGGCAATGAGAGCTATCCAAAGCACGATTCCCGATCCGGTGACGAGCCCGACGAGCGCCGCCGAGCCCGAGCGCAGGCTATCCACCACGAATATCCCGCTGTGCTGGCCGTGCAGCGAGGGAACCAGCACCGAAAGGAGGAGCCCCTCGACGGCCAGCCCGATCGTGAACCCGTCTGGAATGATCATGTGGTCGAGGTCGATGAACATCCCGCAGATCAGCGATCCGATGAACAGCCAACCGCACACCGCCGCCGCCGGCGAGAGGCGCAGCCAGCAGGCGAGGAAAAGCGCCGCGGTCAGGAGTTCGACAAGCAGATAGCGAGGCGAGAATGGGCGGCCGCAGCATCGGGCGCGGCCCCTGAGGATCAGCCAGGAGAGGATGGGGATGTTGTCATACCACGCGATGGGGGCGCCGCAGGCGCAGGTCGAGCCCGGCCGGACGATCGACTTGCCCGCGGGCACGCGGTAGATGACCACGTTTAGGAAGCTCCCGACGCACGCCCCGAGAATGAAGACCGTCGCGGGGAAGAACCAGGGGAACGCGGCTCCCACCTCGGCAAGGTTGCGGATCATGGGCGCAAGTCTGAATCGGATGACCCGGCGTAGCCAAGAGCCTTCGCGGCAGCCGCCCGCATGGCCGGCGCCGTCCTTGAGGCCGGGATCCCGGTCCAGATCTCCAGGGCTTTCGCCCCCTGGTGGACGAGCATGCCGAGTCCGTTCGCGTGCGGCAGGCCGAGGGCCCGGGCCTGGGCCAGGAGCCGGGTGCGCGGCGGGTTGTAGATCATGTCGTAGACGGCGGCGATGCCGGGAAGGGATCCGAGGTCCGCGGGCGCCGGATCGCCCGCGCGCAGGCCGGCGCTCGTCGCATTGATGACGATGGCGCCCGGCTGGAGGCGGGCTGCGTCCCCGCCTGGCGTCAATGCGCCGATCGGCACGCCGCCGGCGAGCGGCGCAAGGTGCGCCAGGAGCGAATCCAGGTTGGCCCGCGTCCGGTTCATTATCCAGAGGGCCGCGCATCCCGCGCGCAGGCATTCGACGGCGGCGCCTCGCGCCGCCCCGCCCGCTCCGAGGAGCAGAATGGTCGCGCCGCGAAGCTCGAGCCCCAGGTCCTCGAGGATGCCTGCCGAAAGCCCGTAGCCATCCGTGTTGAACCCGTGCCAGCCCGATCCGTCGTGCGCGAGCGTGTTCACCGCGCCCACCTCGCGCGCGGCGGGGTCGATGTCCGGCACCAGCCCGACGGCGAGCACCTTGTGGGGGAGCGTCAGGTTGACGCCGCGGAAACGGTGCTCCCTCAAGAGCCCCAGCGCGGCCGCCAGCCGGTCCGGCTCGATGTCGAACGGGTGGTACCGCCACCGCGCGAACCGGGCGTCATCGCGGGCCAGCTGGGCCAGCGCCGCGTTGTGCATCTGCGGGCTCACCGAGTGGCTGACCGGGTGGCCGATCACGGCGAGGCCGGTGCCTGCATGCGGCCAGCGCTCCAGGTCGGACAGCGTCAGAGCGGGGTTCAGGACTGCAGGTACCGCTCGTGCGTCGCCTCGAATTCGTCGGCGAACTCCGAGAAGATCTGCGCGCGGGCAAGGTCGCTCGCTGCCGAGTAGTGGTTTGCAAGGTTGCGGCAGCTGCGGCAGAGCACCTCGCGGATCGTGGTGGGCGCAAGGTCGGAGGGTTTGGGCGAGATGTGGTTCGAGCGGAGCAGGGCGAACACCTCGTCCGCGTCCCTGAAAAGGCCCTGGTCAAAGGGGTCGATGAAGAACGGGACGTCGTCGGCATAGCAGCCGACCACAAAATGCCCGGGGAGCCCGACCGGCTCCAGCGGCACGCCGAGCCTTTCGCCGACGAGCAGGTAAAGAACGCTGAGCGAGATCGGGATCCCCTTCCGGCGCATGAGCACCTTGTCGATGAAGCTGTTCATCGGGTCCGTGAACTGCTCGACGTTCCCCCGGAAGCCCCATTCGTGGAACAGCACGCGGTTGATCACGCGGCACTTCTCGCGGTTCGTCGAGGGCTCCGAGATGAGCTCGCGGCAGCGGGCGGCCATCTCGTCGAACTCGGCGCGGCACTCGTTGACGTCGAGCTGCGGCGTCACCGTGCGCGCGAGCAGGAGGGCCCCCGTTTCAAGCTCGTAGTTGAGCGAGCGGATGAACGAGCGGAACTCGGTGACGGGGTCGGTGAGCTTCAGCTCGTCGATGAACCACGCCGCATGGCGGGCGAGGACGCGGTTCGAGCTGTGGGCTATGTCCTGGAGAAGGCTCGCCGCGGCGGCGCCATGGGCCGAGAAGCGCGCGAGAAGGGCGCGGCGGACGACGGGGCTCGGGTCATCGAGCAGGCTCAGCAGGGCCTCTCTCTCGGCAGAAGGCAGCGTTTCCGTTTCCACGCCCAAAATTGGAAGCGCCTTTGACATGGCGTGGCAATACCGGAACTTGAAAAAACGGCTCAAAATACGCTCGACAGCTCATGTGCGCGGGCCGAAGAGGGCCGTCCCCACGCGCACGATCGTGCTCCCCTCGGCGACGGCCGAATCCATGTCGGCGCTCATGCCCATGGAGAGTTCGCGCAGGCGCGTGGCCGACTCGGCTGCGAGCCGGTCCCGGATCTCCCGCAGGCGGGCGAACGCCCGCCGCGCAACGTCCGGATCGTCGGAAAGCGGCGCAATGGTCATCAGTCCGTCCACGCGTATGTTCTTTCGCACCAGCGCGGCCGCGAGCAGCCTGGGGGCCTCCTCCGGCGCCACGCCGGACTTCACGGGATCGAGGCCGGCGTTGACCTGCAGCAGGACCGCCTGGACCTTTCCGAGCTCGGCCGCCGAGCGGTCCAGGAGATCGAGCAGCTTCTCGCTGTCCACGCTCTGGATCCGGTCGAAGTGCCGGGCCGCGAGCCGGGCCTTGTTGGACTGCAGGTGCCCTATCAGCTCCCAGGCCACGGCCGCCGTCGTCTGGGCGCGCTTGTCGATCCCCTCCTGGACGCGATTCTCGCCGACGGCGCGCAGACCGTAGCGCGCCGCCAGTTCAGCGGCCGCGGCCGGATGGGACTTTGTGACGGCGAGGAGCTCGACATCGCCAGCATTTCGCCCCGAGCGGGCGCATGCCTCCGCAATCCGAGCCATGACGGCGTCGGCGCGGTGCTTGAATTCCTCGTAATCGGGGAGCATGAGAATCGTCAGATTAGACAAACTTCTTGGTTTACCCTGAGGGATAACCCTGCACTCTGGGGGTGATAATGTGGTCTAATCATGCAAATTGAAAACTTTAAGATTTTCGCGGACCTCGTGGAAACCAAGAGCTTTTCCAAGGCGGCCAAGCTGAATGGCATCACCCAATCCGCCGTCAGCCAGCAGGCCCGAGCGATGGAGCGGCAGTTCAAGGCGCTCCTGGTCGACCGCAGCCAGAAGCAGTTCCAGCTGACCCGCGAGGGCCAGCGGGTCTACGAGTCCTCCAAGGAGGTCCTGCACGCCTACGAGATGCTCCTCTCGGAGCTTCAGGAGATGAAGAAGGTCGTGAGCGGGACCATAAGGATCTCGACGATCTACTCGATCGGCCTCCACGAGCTTCCCCCCTACATCAAGCGGTTCCTCCATGACTTTCCCTCGGTAAACGTGCGCGTGGAGTACCGCCGCTCCAACCTGGTCTACGAGGACGTCCTGCACAACAGCGTCGACTTTGGGCTCGTGGCTTTTCCCACGAGGGCCCGCCAGATAGACATACTCCCCTTTCACGAGGACCATCTCGTCATCATCTGCCACCCCCAGCACGCGTTCGGAAGGCGCACCGAGGTGGCGATCTCCGAGCTCGCCGGGCAGAAATTCATCGGCTTCGACCCGGACATACCGACGCGCAAGGCCGTGGACCAGATATTCCGCGAGAACCACCTCCAGATCGAGCCGGTCATGGAATTCGACAACATCGAGACGGTGAAACGCGCCGTCGAGATCGACCACGGGATTGCGATCGTGCCCCAGGCGACTGTCGCCCAGGAGGCGAGGCAGGGCACGCTCGCCATAGTCCGGTTCAAGGGCAAGGAGTACACCCGCCCCCTTGCCATCCTCCACCGCAAGGGCCGCGTCCTCACCCCGGCCATGAGGAAATTCATAGACACGCTCGGGCTCGACCTACCTGACGCCCGCGGCGCATAACCCGCGGGCCACGGCCTGCCGTCATGGGCATCCCGGCCCTGCAACGATGAAGCCCGCGCTCCTGCCCGCGGCGGCCGTCCTCTGCCTGTCGCTCGTCCCGGTCGCGCCCGTCCGCGCCGAACCCGTCCGGCCGGCGCCCGCCCCCGCCTGGCGGCTCAAGGACGTGGACGGCAAGGTCGTCACCTCCGACCAGTTCAAGGGCAAGGTCGTAGTGCTTGATTTCTGGGCGACGTGGTGCGGCCCGTGCAAGCGCGAGATACCCGGCTACGTGGGCCTTCAGAAGAAGTACGCCGCGGACGGCCTCGTCTTCGTCGGCGTGTCGGTCGACGATGCCGGGCCGGAGGTCGTCAGGAAGTTCATCAAGGAGCACGCCATCAACTACACGATCGTCATGGCCGACGACGACATCGTGAACGCATACGCCCCAATCGAGGGGTATCCGACCACGTTCATCATCGACCGCGACGGGAACATCCGGAACAAGAAGCTGGGCTCAAGGCCGACCGCGGACTACGAGAAGGAGATCCTGGCGGTCCTGAAGCCACCCGCAGCCTGACCAGGCGCGGGGCTGGCGATAACCCCTTAACGCCAGCCCCGCTATTGGTCTGTCCGGCTTGAGGCCGGCATCATGGTTTCCAATATCCAGCGATTCGCGGGATAACACCCCATCCTTTTAGCATCGGCCGTGCCAACCCGTCATTCCCGCGCGAACTGAAGGGAGCTGTCGAGTTCATCCGCGATAAGGCGGTCGTTCCTGCAGTGCGGCATCTTGTTCTGGCCCCCCCACTTGTCGCGGTAGCGCATCCAGTGCTCGAAGACCCCCGGCATCACGAGCCTGACGAAGGGCCGCTCCAGCAGGCCCGCGTTGCGCTTCGCCGCGTATTTGTCGTCCAGGCGCTTGAGCTCCGCGTCGAGCTCGCCCGCCATGACCGGCCCGGTCGGGGTCGTGAGGGTGCCCGGCTTGAGCTCGACCCACCATTCGTGGCGCCCGCGGTTCCGGCTCGTGGTCGAGCTTATCGGGAACGGGGCGACGTGGAAGTTCACGATGGTCCACCCGTTTCTGCGGCACACGGCAATGAGGGCGTCGGTGATCTCCTTCTCGATCGTGTGCTCGCCAAAGGTGTTCAGCTGGTGCTTGGTCCTGCCCACGTAGACAAGCCGCGGCGGCTCGATCGAGATGAAGCGGACGATGTCGCCGATGATGTAGCGCGTCAGGCCGGCGGGGGTCGTGACCACCAGGGCGTAGTTGACCCCGGTCCGGACGCCGGAGACCGGCACCGCCTTGGAGCCCACCGCCAGGATCCGGCCGTCGTCGAAATCCGGCATCGGGAGGAACTCGAAGAAGACGCCTGCGTCCGCCATCAGCCGGAGCCCCGCGGCTGAGTCGGCGTCCTGGGCCGCGATGAACGCCTCGGACGAGGGATAGACCTCGTGAAAATTGACGGTGGGCCCGAGGATCGCCCGCAGGTCGTCGTGGTAGGGCCCGATGGGCACGCCGCTGTGGACGTAGCATTCGAGGTTGGGCCATATTCCCTGCAGGTGGACCACGCGGGCCTTGCCGTGCGTCTCGCTTGAGCGGAGCGACTCGGCCAGGATGAGCACCCATGGCGGCATCCCCGCTATGAGCGAGATGTCGATCCGGCACGTGCGCTCCGTGATGGCGGCGATCTTCTGCTGCCAGTCGGCGATCTGCGCTATCTCATGCCCGGGCTCATAGAAATGTTTCTCCACCCAGTTGGGAAGGTTGAGCGCCTCGATCCCGCTCAGCTCGCCCGCGTAGGCCTCGAACGGCTCGGAATCGGGGATCGGGACCAGGGTGGTCGAGCCTCCCAGGAACAGGTGGCGGCCCCGGAAGACGCCCCCGTGACCGACCCTCGCCGCGTACCATAGCATCGAGTCGAGCGCCGAGCGCCTGAAATGGTCGAGCATCGCCTCGGTGACGGGGACAATCTTCCGGTCGCCGGTGGCGGTCCCGGCGGTCAGCGCGTAGATCTGGCATTGCCCCGGCCAGAGCACGTCCGCCGCGCCCCTCTTCATCTGCTCGATGAACGGGGCGAGGTCCTCGTAGGTCTGGAGCGGCACCCTTCTCTTGAACAGGTCATACGTCATCCGGGCCTCGACCCCCTTCTGCTTCCAGACGGATGCGTGCGCGAGCTTCGGCAGCAGGTGCTCGAGGACGCGCGCCTGCACGGCGTCGACCGCCTTCTCGCGCCTCAACCGCATGGCCGCGCGGGCCGTGAGGAGGCCCGCGCCGAACGTCATCAGGCTTTTGGGGACTACAGCCATTTCGATGGAGGGGAACGGCCAGCCGAGCGCACGGGGGTCGCCTTCGGCAAGAGAATTCAGGAGGCGGACGCGAAACTTACCGGGTTTTGACCCGCTGCGGGTCGGTGCCCCGGCGCCCCGAATTCAACCGCGGCTCAGGGCACCGGGTGATCCGGGGGCGGCACCTCGACCGTCTGCTCCGTGGCGGCGGCGCGCCGGCGATTCACCTCGCTGAGCACGGGCAGCGCGAACAGGTAGATGACGACGATCCAGAATGGCGCGATGATCGCCCAGGCGGCGATCGCGTGCAGGGCGGTGACGCCGAACCTCTCGAAAAAGTCCCTGGGGTCGTCCCAGAGCATGTGATTCATCATCCGTATGCCGACGTGGGAATAGGGCTCGCCGAAAATGCGGCTGCCGAGCTTCACCATGGCGTATATCACGGGAAGGTGAAGGGGGGTGCACAGCGCGTTCACGATCTGGATCATCGGCTGGTTGAGCCGGAGCAGGATCCCGACGATGAGGCAGAGAATGGTCGTCGTGCCCAGGATGGGGAACAGGGCGAATGCGCTCCCCACCGCCAGGGTGAGCGCAATCTTCTCCGGCGTGATGCCCTGTGTGAGCTGAAGCGCGATCGGGTCGATCACATGGCGCTGCCACGAGGTGCGCGCAGGTTCGGCATCGGCGGGATTGGGGGATTGGGTCACGGAACATATAGACTACGCCAAACCGGGTCCCGGCTCAAGCAACGTTATAGCGCGAGCCCGTGCCGCGGCCCTGTGGAAACCCGCCCGCCGCACCGCGGGCGGCGGGTCCCGCAGGGCACGCCCGCGGGGGCCCTGGGAGCAAAAAGGGCGCCCCCGCGAACAGGGGCGCCCTTTGTTGTTTCCTAGCTAATACCCGTCCCGGGTCAGTTCGACGCGAATCTGTCGCCTGTCTTTCCAGCCGCAACCACGCGGACGGGCAGGATGACTTTCGTCGCCACCGGAGCTCCGTTGCGCTGTGCGGGCGTGAACTGCCACTGCTTTACCGCGTCCACCACGGCGGCCGCGAGGTCGCGGTCCGAGGCGGACTTGATCGTGACGTCGGAGGTGCGGCCCGTCGTGTCCACGACGAACTCCACCTGGACGGCCTGGCCCACGTCGAACCCCTCTACATCAGGGGCAACGACGGCTATCGGCACGGGAATGCCGGGGCCCTTGCGGCACGAGTCAATGTAGGATTGCTCGAGCGTCTTCGCCGAGGCGGCGACGGGCAGGAGCGCTCCCAGACTGAGCAGGAGGGCTAGCTTGCTTATGTTTTTCATGGCTTTCTTTCAAACTCCGCGCGAGGCGGAGAGTTGTGTTCTGGCTTATGGTTGAGCGCCCCGCCGGTGCCGGCGCGTAGGCGCCGGCGCCTTCAGGGCGTTTTGATCGCGGGACGCCGCATGGCGCCCACGGTCAAAAGTCTCGTTTTGGGGACAACCCAAGCCAGAGACGGGGAGGGCGCGCCCCCCGCCGGGGCGCGCAATCCGAAAACCTTGTCATCCCGCCGGAAGGGGCCGGCCGGGATACGGATCAAAGAACCTTAGGGAGTTCCTTGAAAGCAAAGTGGCTGCGCTGACTTCGACGAACCAATAGCTAGACTTGTTCCAAACATTAAGGAATTTTGGCCCCGGCGTGTAAAAAGTAACACGTTTGACACAGTCCCGCAGGGGCTTGTGCAAGCGGGGCCCGTTCTTGGGCGGGGGATGCCAGGCCCCTGGAATCCCCTCTTTATCCGCGGGATAGGCCCCTATTCCGCCTTCTTGAGGATGATGTCGCCGTTAAGGGTGGCGGCCTGGATCTCGGCCCCCCCGCCGTTCAGCGTGCCCGAGACGATCTTCCCGCCCGTCATCGGGGGCAGCGGGGGAATCGGCGTGTTCGGCGGCATGACCCCGGAAAGCTCGGCCCGGGCCTCGGCCATGCCCTCGTGCACCGCCTCGGCCGCCTCCTTGGCGGCCTGGGCAGCCTCCACGGCGGCCTCGCGGATGGAATCCCGCACCTCGGCGTGCCAGTCGCTTTCGGTTTCAGGCGCGGCCGGGGTCTCGGGCGTCGGCGCAGTCGCCTCCGGGGCGGTCCCCGGACCGACCTCATGGGGCGCACCCGGCTGCTGCCCTTCGCTGCCGGCACTGGCCTTCGGAGCCTTCTTGTGGGCGTGGCGCGAGACCTCCGTCCGCGTGACGAGAGCCTTGTCATCGAAGTTCGTCAGGATCGTGCCGCGGTGGGTGCGGAAGCGGATCGCGGCCTTCGCGTCGGCCGGCACGCGGATCGTGACCTGGCCATTCATCGACGAGAACGACAGCGGCTTGGACTGCGCGAGGGACTTGACGGCGACCGTGATGTCGCCGTTCAGCGTCTCGACAAGCGCCCCGCCCGAGACCTCGGCGAGCTTTATGTCCCCGTTCATCGCGCGGACATCGATGTCGCCCGAGACCCCGGCGCATGAGAAGTCGCCGTGGGTCGAGCTTGCGACGACGACCGAGGTGTCGCGCGGGACGGTGATGTCGAAATCCGCGGACCCTCCCGAGTATCCGTCGGCCCCGTACTCGAGCGTGACCACGTTGTTCTTCTCGGACAGGGCGTAGCCCGCCGAGGCGGAGAGGATGCGCATCCCGTCCTTGCGGGGGGCGGAGTTCGCCGGGGTCGACTCGGATGAGACGGACACGGCCTTCACATCCGCGCCGTGGACGGACACATCGCCGTGCCAGATGCGGATCTTCAGCGTTCCCGGCTTCGAGGGGTCGGAGAACGCGATGCTGCTTGACGATTCATCGGCGCGCGCGGGGCCGATGGACACCAGCGCCAGAGCGGCGGCGATGATCAGCGGGGAATGGAATCGGGTGGTTTTCATGTTGAGGGATCCTTTGGGACCGTGGGTTCAGAGCTGGTCGATTGCTCGCCGCGCGGATTCGCGGACGTCGGCGTCCGCGCGGCTGTCGACGACAAGCTTGCGGAGTTCCGTGGCGGCCTCCCGGTCCCGCGTAGCGGCGAGGAAGTCGATCATGGCGACCTGGACCAGGGGATTGGGCTCGCGCGGCAGGCACGCGAGGACGCCGGCGCGCACGACATCCTGGTCGGCGTGCAGGTAGAGGGCGTTGAGCGCGTTCAGCCTGACGTTCACGCTCGTGTCGAACGCCAGCGAATTGATCAGGCCGTCGATCAGCCGCTCGTCGGGCTTCTGGGTCGCGGCCGCCGCCAGGACGGATTCGAGCCGCTCGCCGGTTGCGCGCTTCTGGAGGACGGATTGGTCGAACAGCTGGCTCATCGTGTCGACCCTGGCGCGGAGATCGGCGAGCTGGCGCTGGGTGGCGTTGCGCTCGCCCAATGCGAAGCCGGCGACCAGCAGGGCGCATGCCCCCAGCGACTGGAGGAGAATCGGCACCCAGGAGGGGCGGCGGTCCCGGCGCGAGTCTGCCGCAGCGCGGATGGACGATGCCCAGCCCGCGTGGCGGCGGAGGGTGAGCTTCTCGGCCTCGATGTCGCCCATGACCCGGGCCCGCAGCCTGTGGGACGGGGCGGCGGCGGGAAGCTTGTCGAGCGCCTCCAGGGTCTGGCTCAGCGACTCGAATTCGCGGCGGCAGTCGGGGCACCCTTCGATGTGGGCGCGGACCAAGGCGGCGGTCTCCGGGTCGAGCTTCGCATCCGCTAGCTCGGTCATGCGTTCGTGGCACGTTTGGCAGTTCATGACGTGGGATCCTTTTGGAGTTGGAGATAGTGGTCGCGAAGCGTTCGCAGCGCCCGGTGCGCCCGGACCCGGGCCGCGCCGACCGAGCACTCGAGGATGCCTGCGACCTCGGCGAACGAGAGCTCCTGCAGCCGGGACAGCAGGAGGACCTCCCTGTCATCCCGGTCGAGGAGGCCGAGCGCGCGGTGGAGGAGGGCGTGGTCGTCGCGGATGGCGGCCGATTCGTCGGCGCGGCTCGACTCGTCGGCGTGGCGTTCGAGTTCTGAAGGGTCGACCGCGACCGGTGCGGTCAGGGACTTCCGAAAATGGTCGGAGGCGCAGCGCCGCGCGAGATGGTACATCCACGCGGTGAAGCTGCCCCCGTCGCGGTAGGTATGGCGGTACTTGAGCATCCGCTGGAAGACGACCTGCGTGATGTCCTCCGCCGCCGACCGGTCTCCGGTCAGCTTGGCGAGATAGCCGAAGAGCGGCCCGTGGTGGCGCTCGAAGAGATCGCCCATGCGGTCGAGGTCGCCGTCGCGCACGGCGAGCATGAGTTCATGGTCAGAGGGCGGGGCGTCTGTCTCCACGGAGGGGCCTGGGCTCCATTCAACCCCGATTGGCTGGGCTTGCACAGGGATTTCGGCGTAGGCGGGCGTCACAG
>Ga0181538_10000507_pt1 | contig 45922 bp, 40 predicted proteins | sample PEATcosm2014_Bin_40_FD_119773 | JGI IMG/M metagenome (GOLD analysis project Ga0181538, IMG submission 119773) | Peatland microbial communities from MTU Mesocosm Facility, Houghton, MI, USA - PEATcosm2014_Bin23_30_metaG | ecosystem: Environmental > Terrestrial > Soil > Wetlands > Peat | place...
ACTCATTGGGCGATGTCCTCAACGAATTCACCAACGGGCTATGGAAGATTTACATCAACCAGGGCAGCCCGACCCAGCAAGTCTATTCGTTCCAGGTCTCCATCAGCGGCCTGGACACCAATCTGCTCAAGGCTGTCAGGATTCTTTCGCCGACCAACGGGGCGGTTGACGTTCCCGCCAACGTGCCATTTTACTGGTATGGCCCGACCAATTTTTCGTCGTTGTCCCTGGATCTCGCCGGCGTGGTGGAACTGTTGAGCCTGCCGCTCAATGCCACCAACTGGGCGGCTGCCCCGACGTTGAGCAATGGGAGCCAGTTCTTTGATCTGAATTATGTCTCCAACAATTTCCCCGGCGTCACGTTCACCACGCCGGTGGACGCCGCCTCCAACCCGGTCAGAACCTGGTCAACGGCCGTCAATTTGAGTTCCGAGGCGTTTTCACTCTTCTTCGTGGGCCCGAACCCAACCCAGCTGACCAACGCCCATTACACCGGCACAAATTTCCAGTTCTCCTTCCTCTCGCAAGCCGGCGTCACAAACAGCGTGCAATTCCGCACCAACCTCGTCCTCGGCAACTGGCTCATCTATTCCAACGTCACCGGCAATGGCAGCCTGAAAACCATCCCGATTCCCATCTCCGTGTTCAATGGCGCCAAGCAGGGTTTCATCCGCATATCATCGCAATAAGGAAACAAGGCAATAACCGGAAATGAAGGGTTGTGATCGGGATTTCCCGCATCACCACTTTCAATTCCCTCACATGTGCACAATGATGTTGTCGCCAAATTGCGAACATTTGATCTCCGTCGCGCCTTCCATCTGGCGCGCGAAGTCGTAGGTGACGCGCTTGCTGCCAATCGCGCCGTTCAAGCCCTTGAGAATCAGATCGGCGGCTTCCGTCCAGCCCAGGTAACGAAACATCATTTCGCCGCTCAAGACGACTGAGCCGGGGTTTACCACGTCTTTGTTGGCGTATTTCGGCGCGGTGCCGTGCGTGGCTTCAAAGATGGCGTGGCCGGAGATGTAATTGATGTTGCCGCCGGGCGCGATGCCGATGCCGCCCACCTGTGCCGCCAGCGCGTCGCTCAAATAATCGCCGTTGAGGTTGAGCGTGGCGATGACATCGAAGTCCGTCGGGCGCGTGAGCACCTGCTGCAACGTGATGTCAGCGATGGCGTCCTTGATGACGATGCCCGCGCCGGGTTTGCCTTCAGGAATTTTGCACCACGGGCCGCCGTCCATTTCCACCGCGCCGTAACGCTCTTTGGCGACTGCATAGCACCAGTCGCGAAACGCGCCTTCTGTGAACTTCATGATGTTGCCCTTGTGGACAATCGTGACGCTTTTGCGTTTGTTCGCAATGGCGTAGAGGATGGCGGCGTGAATCAACCGTATCGTTCCCAGGTGACTGACGGGCTTAAAACCGATGCCGACAAACACACCAGCCGGGCGATGTGGAGCGACCAGTTTGAGGTATTCCTCCGTTGCCTCTTTTGTTCCAAAGCGGATTTTCTTGAAATCCTTGGGAAAATTCTGGGCCAGAAAATCCAATACCTTTTGGCTTTCCGGCGTTCCGCCGGCGTATTCGATTCCCGCGTAAATATCCTCGGTGTTTTCACGGAAAATGATCATGTCCACTTTCTCCGGGTGCTTCACGGGCGATGGCACACCTTGAAAATACTGCACCGGACGCAGGCAGACATAGAGGTCGAGCATCTGGCGCAGCGCGACGTTGAGCGAACGGATGCCGCCGCCGACGGGCGTCGTGAGCGGGCCTTTGATGCCGACCAGATATTCCTTGAAGGCCTCGACTGTGTCGTCCGGCAGCCAGTTGTCGAATTTGTTCTTGGCCGCCTCGCCGGCGAACACTTCAAACCACGCGACCTTGCGTTTGCCGCCGTAGGCTTTCTGCACCGCCGCATCGAACACGCGGACGCTGGCGGCCCAGATGTCCGGCCCCGTGCCGTCGCCGCGAATGAACGGTAGGATGGGATTGTCCGGCACGGTGAGCCTGCCGTTTTGGATCGACATTTTCCCGCCCGCAGGCGGCGTCACGTCCTTGTAAGCCATAATTCAGTTCAAAGTTTCAAATTGCAGACGAGAGGAAAAGGCTGAATGCGAAAGAAATCAAGCGAATACAATCGGCACAAAAAAGCGGATACGACTTACCGAAGACTGCTCGGAATCGGTTGATTTTTTACCACCAGCGTTCAACAAACTTGCAACCAAAATTCCCGCGCCAACTTCATTTCCTGTTTTTTCACTAACGGTAACAGCAACATCGAAATCGACCAAAAATCCGACTCGCCTGTCGGCGGTCATGCAACTAGCTTCCTGCTTTCCCAAAGCCTCTACCTCCATTCCAATGGTTTATCCTTCTGCTTGGCCTCACCTACTCCGTTTTTAATTTGGAGTAATGAGTCACGAACAAATTCTTGCAATGTCATAATTTATGTCTGGTTAAGCCACCTCAATCAGCTTCGTCACTTTAGCCGGGGCTTCGCCGAACTGCGCCTTCACTTTGGCGACGGCGTTTTCAACCGTCAGACCGTATTTCCGGCGGAGTTCGTCCTGCGTGGAGGCGTGTTCGATGAATTGATCCGGCCAGCCAATGCGCACGACGGGCGTCGTCACCCCTTTTTCACTGAACAGCTCCAATACCGCCGAGCCGTAGCCACCCATGAGCGCGTGGTCTTCCATGGTCACGACCACGTCGGCTGCCTTGCCGAAAAATTCGTGCGTGCCCGCGTCCAGCGGCTTGGTGAAGCGCGGGTTGATGACGGCACAATCGAACCCTTCCGCCGCTAGTTGCCCGGCCGCCTTGCGCGCCAGGGTGTTCATCGGACCGAGGCCGAATAACACGACCTTGTGCCGCGTTGGGACATTGCTGGAAAAATTCTGAATGACTTCGGCCTTGCCGACTTCAAGCAGCTGGGGCTGTTCCTTGATGGGCACGCCCTCCGCCGCGCCACGCGGGTAGCGGATGAAGGTCGGATGCCGCTGGTGCGTCGCGGTGAACATCATGTCCACCAGTTCGTCCTCGTCCTTCGGTGCCATGGCGATGACGTTCGGCAGGCAGCGCAGATACGCGATGTCAAACAGACCATGATGCGTCGGGCCGTCATTGGCGGAAAGCCCGGCGCGGTCCATGCAGAAAATCACCGGCAAATCCTGCAGGCAAACATCGTGGTGAATGCAATCGTAGGCACGTTGCAGGAACGTGGAATAAATCGCGCAGACGGGATGGAAACCCATCGTCGCCATGCCGGCGGCGAAAATGACCGCGTGTTCCTCGGCGATGCCCACGTCGTAGTAACGGTCCGGCATGGCCTTTTCGAGGTATTTCAAGCCGGTGCCGCTGGGCATGGCGGCGGTGATGCCGACGAGCGTGTTGTCCTTCTCGCAAAGTTTCACCATCGCCTGCCCCATCACGTCCTGGTAATTCGGCGGCGCGCCGGGCTTGGCCGGCAGCGAATCTCCGGTTCTCACATCGTATGGCCCGGTGCCATGGAATTTTTCCGGTGATTTCAGCGCGGCATCGAAGCCTTTGCCTTTTTGGGTGAGCAGGTGAATCACGATGGGTTGATCGCACGTCTTGGCGAATTCGAGTGTGCTGATGAGCAACGGCAAATCGTGTCCGTCAATCGGGCCGAGATAACGCAACCCCATTTCCTCGAAAATAATCGGGCTGCCATAGCCACCGCGGCCATCCGCATCCACCAGGCTGCCGGTTTGTCGCAGGGCGACGTCGGTGATAGCGCCCTTGACCCCCCCCTCGGCCTTGTGTGCGAGTTTCAGCGCCAGATCACCTTTGGGCAGGCGGCGCACAAAATTCTGAAAATCGCGCGCGAGCTTGTTGTAACGGGGGTTGGTAATGAGTTTGTTGAGGTAATTGGAAATCGCGCCAACGTTTTTGGCTATGCTCCACTCGTTGTCGTTCAAGATCCCGATGAACCGTTTCGTCGTGTGCGCGATGTTGTTGAGCGCTTCAAATGAAACGCCGTTCGTCAACGCCGCGTCGCCGAAAATACAGACGATGTGTTCGTCCGTGCCGCGCTTGTCGCGCGCCGCCGCCATTCCGAGCGCCGCCGAAAGCGCCGTGCCCGCGTGCCCGGCGCCATAGCAATCGTGCGGGCTTTCCGTGCGCAGCGCGAAACCGTTCAAACCGCCGGTGGTGCGGATGGTGTTAAAACGATCCTTGCGCCCGGTCAGCAGTTTGTGGACGTAGGCCTGATGGCTCACGTCCCAGACAAATTTGTCCCGGGGCGTGTTGAATACGCGGTGCAACGCGATGGTCAATTCCACCACGCCGAGATTGGGGCCGAGATGGCCGCCGTTATGGGCCAGCACGGTGATGAGCTCGTAACGAATTTCATCGGCGAGCTGCAGGAGTTGCGACGCTGTCAGATTTTTGACGTGCGCCGGTTCGGCTATCATGTCGAGATATCGGCTCATAGGTTTTGGCGTCTTGCGTCTTGGTTCCAGGGTCTGGGTCTGGGTCCGGGAAATCAGCTTTCGGACAAATCCGGCGACAGCGGCTTCAGTTTCAGTTCACCCGCCGTGTTTTTTTCCAACTGCTGAATCTTCAACTCCGCCTCGGCCAGTTTTTCCTGGCAGATTTTCACCAACCGCGTGCCTTCCTCGTATCTGGCCAGAAGCGTCTCGAGCGGCAAATCATCGGTCTCCATTGCCTCGACGATGCCTTCGAGTTTATTCAAGGCCTCTTCAAACGGCAGACTTTTGGCGGGATTATTGTGACCCACGCCTTTGGATGGATTTGGCACGACAAAAGATTAGAATGAAAAAAACCGTTCGTCCAGTTTCGAGAATGCCCCGGAATTGCCAATGAATTTGGGTCATTTGGCCTTCTCCTTTTCCGCGCGGCTCAAAATCTCGCCGGCCTGTAACCGGGTTTTCAACCGCTGGCCGGATTGGACCTTTTGCGCCTCGCGCAAAACCTTTCCGCTCTCCGCGTCCATTGTGATCGAATAACCGCGCGCCAGCACCTGCTCAGGGCCCAGCAAACGCAACCGCGCTTCCAGTGTTTCAAGACGGCCCTTCCCATTCCGCCAGCCAACGCGCATCAGCTCGCGTAAGCGTCGCTGGCTCGTCACCAATGACGCGCGCCGCTGATTCAACAACTGTGCCGGGCGAATGCGCAACAGCCGGTCGGTCAGATTTCGCCACGCTACGGTGCGGCCATGCGTGCCCTGTTTCGCGCAACGCAACAGTCCGGATTGCAAGTCATCCAGACGCTGCAAAGATTCGCTGAGCCGCCGCCGCGGGTGCAGCCGTGCCAGCCGTCCCTGAACCTGCTCAAAATCTTCCATCGCGCCCGCCAGACGCTGCCGGACTTTTCGCCGCAACAACTCCGGGGCTTCGGCCACAAACTCGCGGCTGGCAAACATGCCTTCGGTGATGATTTCCGCCGCCGCGCTCGGCGTGGCCGCGCGCACGTCCGCCACAAAATCACTGATGGTGAAATCAATTTCGTGCCCGACGGCCGAGACGACCGGAATCGCCGATTCAAAAATCGCCCGCGCCACGACCTCTTCGTTGAATGCCCATAAGTCTTCGAGGCTTCCGCCGCCGCGGGTGAGGAGAATCAAGTCCAGTTGGGTTGTAGCGGCGGTCTGTGACCGCTGTACTTCTTCCCCGCTTTTCGAGCGACGGTCATAGATCGCCGCTACAGAAAATTCATTGAGCAGCCGGATGGCCGCCGCGATTTCCTTCGCCGCGCCTTCACCTTGCACACGGCACGGCGTGAGGATGATTTCCAGGCCCGGATTCCGCCGTTGCACGACATGCAATACGTCGCGGATTGCCGCGCCGGTGGGTGACGTGACCAGACCGATGCGGTGCGGATATTTCGGCAGTGGCCGTTTCCGTTCCGGCGCGAACAGCCCTTCGGCCGCGAGCTTCTGCTTGAGTTTTTCGAAAGCGATTTGCAGCGCGCCGACACCCTGCAATTCCACGGCGCGCACGATGAGCTGATATTGCCCACGCGCCTCATAAACCGTCACATCGCCCTGCAACAGGACTTTCTGGCCATCTTGCAACACGCTGCGGTTCATGACCGCCTCGCCGCGAAACAGCACGCAACTCAGTTGCGCACCGGCGTCCTTGAGCGTGAAATACATGTGACCGGAAGATTGGGAGCGCAGATTGGTGACCTCGCCCGTCACCCAGACCGAGCCGACCGATTTTTCCAGCAACCGTTTGACCTGCGCCGTCAGTTCGCTGACCGACAAGACGCGCCGTCCGGCTTCGGCCGGGAACAGCTCGCCGAAGTCCCATTGCGATTTGGGTTGCTGGCCCATCAGAACGCGTCAACGTTTACCGGAGGAAGACGTTCGCAGCGAGGCGGCCACGCGGCGGAAGTGGTAGCCGATGATCGCAAGCTCGATGGCGTGTGGGAACTGGCGCGGACGCCGGATGAGCGTTCCCCAGAACAGCCGCCAATAACCCACACGCCCCCGGTGCCAGACACCCAGCACCCAGAGGGATTTCAGGAAAGCCTTGAAATCGGCCCCCGAGAGGCGCAGTCGCGGACCGGTCGGACGATGGCTTTTGAGAAACGTCCGGATGCGCTGGTAGTAGTGCCGCGGCTCATAAAGCTTCTTCACCAGTTCACGATAGCCGGATTGCAGGAAGTCCCGGTTCAATTTGGGTTTGAAATTTAACGCGGCGTCGGTGTTGTTGCCGGTGCTTTCGGTTTCCAGCCGTCCCTCGCGTTTCAACCGCTGCCACAATCGTGTCTGCGGCAGCGCGTTAAGCAATCCCACCATCGCCGTCGCCACGCCGGAACGTTGGATGAATTCAAACTGCCGCTTGAAGATGTCGCTCTTGTCGCTGTCGAAACCCACGATGAATCCGCCCATGACTTCCAGTCCGGCGCGTTGCAGCGTTTGTACCGAGGCCACGAGGTCGCGGTTCCGGTTCTGGAGCTTGCGACATTCCTCCAGCGCCTCGACCGAAGGCGTCTCGATGCCCACGAAAACCTTTTTGAAACCGGCTTCCACCATCAACGTGCATAATTCCGGGTCATCGGCGAGATTCATGGACGCCTCGGTGAGAAATCCGATGCCGGGCCGCGTGCATTGCCGCCATTCGATCAATGCGTGCAGCAGCGTCTTCGTCCGGGCCTTGTTGCCGATGAAATTGTCGTCCACGATGAAAACCATGTCCTTCCACCCGCGCCGGCAGAGCGCGTCCAGCTCGGCAATCAATTGGGCGGGCGTTTTCGTGCGGGGCACACGCCCGTTCATCACGATGATGTCGCAAAATTCACAATCGAACGGGCAGCCGCGCGAGAATTGCACGGACATCGTCACATAATGCCGGAACTTGATGAGGTCCCAGCGCGGCGGCGGCGTCCGGGTGATGTCCGGCCGGTTGGTGGCGCGATAAACGGGTTGCAACCGGCCATTCCGCATGTCTTCCACAACTTGCGGCATTACTTCCTCAGCTTCGCCCAGAACGAAGTGTTGGATTTCCGGGAATGCCTCATGGCCGGTGGTAAATAGCGGTCCGCCTGCAATGACGGTTTTCCCCAACGCCGTACAGCGCGCCATGACTTCATGGACGGATTCCTTTTGCACGAGCATGGCGCCCAGCAACACGTAATCTGCCCAGTGCAGATCCTCGTCCTTGAGCCGCCCCACGTTCAGGTCCACCAGTTTGAGTTCCCACTCCGGCGGGAGCATTCCTGCCACCGTCAGCAAGCCCAGCGGCGCCATGGACGCCTTCCGGGAAACGAAACGCACGGCGTGCTTGAAACTCCAAAACGTGTCAGGAGTCCGAGGGCTGACGAGAAGTATTTTCATGACCCGACTTTAAGTCGTGATGGCAAGCTTAAGCCTGAAACAAAGGGGCGACGAGTGAAATTTTAAACATTTCCGTTCAGGCAAGTTCAATGCCCACCGGACAATGGTCGCTTCCCATGACGTCAGGTTCGATGAAGGCGCGTTTGAGCCGCGGGCGCAGCGACTTTGAGATGAGAAAATAATCAATGCGCCAGCCGATATTCCGGGAGCGCGCATCGCTCATCGGACTCCACCAGGAGTAATGTTCGCCGCCCTTTTCAAATTCACGAAAGGTGTCCACGAACCCGGCGTCCACAAATGCCGTGAAACCGTTGCGCTCCTCGATAGTAAACCCGTGATTGCGGACATTGGCCTTTGGGTTCGCGAGGTCAATCTCCTTGTGCGCCACGTTGAGGTCGCCGCAGAAGATTACGGGCTTTTTCTTCTCCAGCTTTTTCAGATAACGCAAAAAGTCGGCGTCCCAAATCTGCCGGTAAGGAAGCCGCTCCAGCTCGCGCTTGGAGTTGGGCACATAAACGTTCACGAGGAAGAAATCGCCAAATTCGGCGGTGAGCACTCGGCCTTCGTTGTCGTGTTCGGCGATCCCGATGTGGGGCGTGACTTTTAGCGGGCGCACTTTTGAGAAAATTGCGGTGCCGGAGTAGCCTTTCTTTTGCGCCGAGTTCCAGTAAGTCGTGTAAGTCGCGGGCCAGAGCTGTTCGACGTCGTCGGGACTGCATTTCGTTTCCTGCAGGCAAAGCACATCGGGCTTCCCGACGTCGAGGTAATTGAGAAAATTCTTCTTCAGCACGGCGCGCAGGCCGTTGACGTTCCAGGAAATCAATTTCACGGGCGCAGCATAAACCATGCATGGATACGGCGTAAAGCCGCGGCGCGACCGCGTCGCGATACGCGGACAAACACGGATTTGCGCTTTCATCTTAATCTTAATCTTGCTCTCAATCATAATCGCCGGAGGGATTAAGATTACGATGACGATTAAGCGGCACGACACGTTGACGCTGACAACGAACACAGCTAACTTGTTGCACATCGAATGATTGCCAACATTGCCAGCAAACCAACCGCCGTGCCGAATTTTCGCGTCGGTGACGAACGGCTGGTCAAACTCACGCCGAGCGCGGCGGGCAAGGTTTCGTCGCTGCTGACCAAGCAAGGCCGGCCGAATGGCGTCCTGCGCGTGGCTGTGATCGGCGGCGGCTGTTCCGGGTTGCAATACAAGATGGACTTGCAGGATGCGCCGGCGAACCGCGACATCCTCGTCGAGTCCGGCGGCGTGCGCGTGGTCGTGGACCCGAAGAGTGCGCTTTACGTGACCGGCAGCGAACTGGATTACCTCGACGCGCTGGATGGCGGGTTCAAGGTGAAGAATCCCAACGCCGCCACGACGTGTTCATGCGGCGAGAGCTTCAGCGCCTGAAAACCAGTCCACCGTTGCGAGCCCATAGTCTACAGTCAAAATCAATCGCGGGTGCTGGCAGATTTTCGACTGTGGACTGACGACTGTGGACTTTTGCATGACCGATTATTTTGCCCTGCTCCGCGCGCCGCGCCGTCCGTGGCTCGATCCCGATTCGCTGAAGAAAACATTTCTCGCGCTGGCGGCGGGCATTCATCCCGACCGCATCCACAACGCCGACGAATTGGAAAGGGCCGAGGCCACTCGCCGTTTCGCGGAGCTGAACGCGGCTTATAATTGCCTGGCCGAGCCGAAATCGCGGCTGTTACATCTGCTCGAACTGGAACTCGGCGCGAAACCGAACGACGTTCAACAAATCCCCTCCGCCCTCGCTGATTTGTTCGCCGAGGTTGCGACGACCTGCCGGAATGCGGACGTTTTCCTGGCTGAAAAGGGCAAAGCCACTTCACCGTTGCTGCAAGTCCAGCTCTTCGAACGCGCGCAGGGCTGGATTGAACGGCTGAATTTGCTGCAAAGGAAACTGAATGAATGCCGCGAAAAGTTGACCGACGAATTGAAGTCACTGGATGAAAAATGGAGCGCTGCCGCCGCCGACGCGCACGGGAACATTTTGACGAAGCTGGAGGAGCTTTACCGTTTGTTCGGTTATTTCAACCGGTGGAACAATCAGATACAGGAACGGATCGTCCAATTGTCGATGTGAAAGTGCCGCGATTTAACCTTTGCAACCTCGCGCCTCCATTGCCTGAAAATCAAGATGACATCAGCACCTATTAAGATGGCTTCATTAATATTTAAGAAAATTATCTTCTCTTGACAAGTCCGGCTTATTTTGTTGAAATGTTGGAGGTTGTTCAGCGGCGCGACTTCTATGAAAGTCGGCAAAAACTGTTTGGCCCTCGCCTTGGCCGCCGCACTGTGTCCAGTGTTGGCGGAGGCGCAGAATCTGTTTGTGTCGGATTTTAGCAGCGGCAACATCTATGAATTCACGCCAGCCGGAACTCGCAACACTTTTGCGTCCGGGTTGTCTTACCCTCAGGGTTTGGCCTTTGACAGCGCGGGCAATTTGTTTGAGGCAGACCGCAGCGGCAACATCTATAAATTTACGCCGGGCGGAGTGCGCAGCACCTTCGCCTCCGGTTTGAATATTCCTCAAGTCCTGGCCTTTGACAGCGCGGGCAATTTATTTGAGGCGGATAGCGGCGGCCACATCTATAAATTCACGCCCGGCGGGACACGCAGCACCTTTGCCTCTGCCTCCGGGCTGTCGGACCCTTCCGGCTTAGCCTTTGACAGCGCGGGCAATTTGTTTGCGACTGATAATGACATCTTCGGCATTTATAAATTCACGCCGAGTGGCACACGCAGTACTTTTTCCTCTGCGGTCAGCTACCCTGCCGGTCTGGCCTTTGACAGCGCGGGTAATCTGTTTGAGGCGGATGCTGGCAGTGGCAAGATCTATGAATTTGGGCCCGGCGGAACGCGCGGCACTTTTGCCTCTGGATTGAATACCCCAGTTGGCCTGGCCTTTAACAGTGCGGGTAATTTGTTTGAGGCGGATTATGGCAGCGGCAACATTTATGAATTCACGCAGGATGGAACGCGCAGCACCTTTGCCTCCGGGTTGTCGTCCTCGGAATTTCTCGCCTTTCAGTCAACGCCGCCCACACTTGGTCAGACAAAGAAATCCAGCGCGCAATTTCAATTTGTCGTCCTCGGCTCGGCTGGACAAAACTACACGGTTCAAGTCTGTACAAACTTAGGTTCAGCGAATTGGCAATCCATGTTCGTAACGAATGCGCCGGTTATATTATTTCCGATCACCGACTCCAACGCGACAAACGCAGCGTGCTATTACCGGATTTTGCTTGGGCCTTAATGTGAGAAAACCAGCAATCACCACAAGAGTTTGGAGTTCCGAAGTAAACAGGTGCGTTCCCGCGAATCAAACTTCCACAACCGTTTTTGCTTTTGTTAATTAGTCCATCATTTCACAAATGAATGTAAATCTGAATTCGTGAAATTCGTGTCTAAATTTCGGGCTGAAATACAGTTACGCTCAGCGGCGGCAGGCAAAATTCGGCGGAATGTGGCTGGCCGTGGCAGGCAACATCTCCGGAGGTGACCCCGCCGAGGTTTCCCTGGTTGCTGCCGCCGTAAATGGCCGCGTCGCTGTTCAGGACCTCGCGCCATCTGCCTGCGCGCGGCAGGCCAATGCGATAATTCAGACGCGGGACCGGCGTGAGATTCAAGATGACGGCGAGTTGATTCGCCCCGTCGGCGGTCTGGCGCATGAAGGAGAGCACGCTGTTGTCGCGATCGGCGCAATCAATCCAATAAAAACCGCCGTGGTCGTAATCGGATTGCCACAGTCCCGGGGCGGCGGCGTAAAGTTTGTTCAAATCTTCAACAAATTTTTGCAGGCCACGATGAAATGGCCCGGCGTCGAGGAGCCACCAGTCGAGCTGGCCATTTTCGTTCCATTCGGCGCGCTGGCCGAATTCGCCACCCATGAACAACAGTTTTTTGCCGGGAAACAGCCATTGATATGCGAGCAGCGCGCGGAGGTTCGCGAATTTTTGCCAGTCGTCACCGGGCATCCGGCCGATGAGCGAACCCTTGCCGTGAACGACCTCGTCGTGCGACAGCGGCAGGATGAAATTTTCGTGATGGTGATAAAGCGTCGCAAACGTGAGGTCGTCCTGATGATACTTCCGGTGGACCGGCTCGTGGCTGAAGTATTTGAGCGTGTCGTGCATCCAGCCCATGTTCCACTTGAAGGAAAAACCGAGACCACCGAGATACGGCGGCCGGGTCACGAGCGGCCAGGCGGTGGATTCCTCGGCAATGGTCATCAGCCCGGGAAATTCCGTGTGCGCGATGTGATTGAATTTTTTCAGGAACTCAATCGCCTCGATATTTTCGCGCCCGCCAAATTGATTCGGAACCCACTCGCCCTGCTTGCGCGAGTAATCGAGGTAAAGCATCGAGGCGACGGCGTCCACGCGCAGGCCATCCACGTGGAACCGGTCGCACCAAAACAGGGCGTTGGCGACCAGAAAATTGTTCACCTCATGGCGGCCGAAATTGAAAATCAGCGTGCCCCAGTCCTGATGCGCGCCCTTGCGCGGGTCTTCGTGCTCGTAAAGGGCGGTGCCGTCGAAGCGCGCCAGCGCCCAGTCATCGCGCGGAAAATGCGCCGGCACCCAGTCCACCAGCACGCCGATGCCGGCTGCATGCAGGGCATTGACGAGGAACTGGAAATCGTCCGGCGTGCCGTAGCGGCTCGTGGGCGCGTAAAAACCGGTCACTTGATAACCCCACGACGGATAAAAGGCGTGTTCCGCCGGCGGCAAAAACTCGACGTGGGTGAAACCCATGCGCTTGACGTATTCGACCAGGGGGGCGGCGAGTTCACGGTAGCTGAGCGATTCGCTCATCGTCTTTTTCCGCCAGGAACCGGGATGCACCTCGTATATGCTCACCGGCGAGCGGAGCGGGACGTGTTCGCGGCGCCGCTGCATCCAGGCATCGTCCGTCCACTTGAATTTGCGGGTGTCCCAGACGATGGCGGCATTTTTCGGCGCCACCTCGAAGAAAAATCCGTAGGGGTCGGTCTTGAGCGAAATGCTTCCATGAGCATCGCGAATTTCGAATTTGTAATGCGCGCCGATGCCGACGCCGGGAACGAAAATTTCCCAGACGCCGGACGCGCCGAGCAGACGCAGGGGATGAAACCGTCCGTCCCAGCCATTAAAATCACCGACGACGCTGATGCGCTGTGCGTTGGGCGCCCAGACGGCGAAGCTCACGCCGGGGACGCCGTCTATCGTCCGCAACTGTGCGCCGAGCTTTTCGTAAATGCGCCGCTCGTCGCCCTTGCCGAACAAAAACAAATCCGACTCGCCCAAGGTCGGCAAAAAGGAAAACGCGTCCCGCGTCCGTCGCACCCGGCCACGACGATCAGTGACAATTAAATCATAGGCATAAACCTTGTTCGTGGATGGGGTGACCCCTTCAAAAACATCAGTGTTGGGAATCCGTTTCAGCTCAAACTTCGGTTTGTCTTTCTCGTGCGTCGGATGGATTTCAACTTTTGCGGCATCGGGCAGAAGGGCACGGACCACCAGCCCTGAGCCGTCACCGAGCGGATGCATGCCGAGCAGGGTGTGAGGCGACTGGTGTATCAGCCCAACCAGACTGTGTAATTCTTCCGGAGTGAGAACCATGCGAACGCAAGGTAACAGAACGGGGCCACGAAAGGAAAGGTTCTTCGAGGAACGCGATAGCAATGGGACAAATTCGCCGGACAAGTGCGGCAAGAGTGGTTTTGACTCCGTGGCCGGGCTGTTGTATCAACCGGCGATGGCGGATTTTCTGACAGCGCTCAACTCCGCGTTCATCAGGTTTGGACACCTCGCCTTTAATCCTCTCCGCATTGAATTGTCTTTTCCCATCAACTCTCACCGGGTCCGCCTTTTCCCTCATCCGGCTGCGCCACGTTGACTCGCCCGCGCCCGCTCACTCGGCCCTCATGGGCCTTTGCTTCGCAAATTCCTTTCACCGCAACCCAAAAGCGGTTCAAGTCTCCCATCCGAGGGGCGAGGGACAGCTCCCGTTCCCGCGAGCGAGGAATCCGGTTCGACCTGCCGCAACGGGCGCGAGCACGGCGGGGGCGGAGAGGAAATCCGCGTTTGTCTACGGTTCGAATGGGTTGATGGGTGAGAATTGAGGGTTGAGAGTCAAGCTGCCATGCGACCGTGCCCGCCACAAGCTGAAGCTTGAACTCCAACCCGAACAAGCCGGCCGTGTTCCCGACTCAAAGTTTTTGGAGAATTCGTTCGATTTGCTGCGCGCAGGCGGCGAGCGCGCCTTCGGTCCAAACTACAAAATCGGCGCGGGTGATTTTCTGTTCAACCGGCCATTGGGCGGCGAGACGCTGCTGGATTTGCACCGGGGTCCAGCCGCGGGCCAGCAGGCGTTCACGCTGGGCCGAGGCTGAACAGGCGGCGCAAATGGTTTTGTCGAAGTGCGACTCGGCCTTTGTTTCAAAAAGCAACGGAATTACGACCACCGCCAGTGTGCGATTTTCCCGGCGCCAGGTTTCGACTTGCGCGAGCCAGCGTTCGCGGATGCGCGGGTGCAGGATGTCTTCAAGTTTTTTGCGGGCGGCGGGATTGGTAAAAATGATTTGCGCCAGCTCATCACGGCGCAACCGGCCATCCGGCGCGACAACACTTTTGCCGAAAACCGCCTGGATTTCCATCAGGGCGCGTTGGCCGGGTTCAACGAGTTGGCGCGCCAGTTCGTCCGTGTCTATAACCTGCGCGCCATGTTGGCGGAGGAATTGCGCGGCGGTGGATTTGCCCATGCCCACGCCGCCGGTCAGTCCGCAGACTTTCATCGGCTAAAGGCGGAACGTTCCGTCACGGCCCAAGCACCGTGCGATAGAAGCGGGAAGGATAATTCGTTGCCTTGGGATCAATGAATTGTAACAGGCCGTTGACCGGGGCCATGTTGGTGTAAATGGGCACCCAGTTAATCATATCGGTGGACGCCTGGACAATGTAGGTTTGCCCAGCCTCGCCGGCCAGCGTGAATTGCACCTGGCCGCCGGATTTGACGTAACTGGCCGACAATTTTCCGTTGAGAGGAGTGCTGGGGTTGGCAACCACGAGCGCGGTAAAGTTTTTCACATAGCGCAAAAAGCCGCCTGATTTTGGAGGAAATTGCTGGCCATTTAAATAATTTTCCGGTGTCGCGCCGCCCGTGGGAGTAAAGCCAACCAGCGCATGCGCATAATAAATGGTGAGGCTGGGATCAATCTCAAGCATGTTGGCGATATTGGTGCTGAGCTGGGACAAGTCGAGCGTGCCGACATACAAACCGTTGCTCACGCCGGTCCCGCTGAAGAAGAAAAGCGGATAATAGGGCGGGGAAACGTACTGGTACTGCGGCGACAGCACCAACGTGTTCAGCGCCTCGTTGTTGGTAAACCCGGTGGCATACGCACCGGCGGCATTCGTGCCGTAATCCACGCCCGCCCAGAAATGGTCATATTCATCCACAAACGGGGCCGTGGTGGTGATGGTGGTGCCCCACAAATCTCCAGTTTGGGGTTTAATCCACAGATTAAATCCGTTCTGACAACTGAAGCTATTGCCCGAGCCAATGCCGGCGTCCGACAGGTTCGTCGTCACGGTGAAGTTGAGCGCCCCGCTGGCCGAGAGAGAGGAAGGATCAATCAGCAATGAGCCGGCGTTGATATCAATGTCGCCGACGGCGGTAATCTCGGAATTTGAGACTATCATCGTCCCCGCCGTGGCGGAGAAATCGCCGATGGTCGCCACATTCGCCCCATTGTTAATTTGCAGGTTGACGCTGTCAATCGCCTGGTCGCCCGCCGTAATGATTCCGTTGTTGACGAATACCTGGTAATTGGTCGGCCCGTCATCCCCGAAGTGCGCGTCGTTGACAACAGACAGAGACCCATTGTTGGTGAAATAAAGGAGGGTGGGCGCCTCGGTATAAACCCAATTCTGAATGGGATTGATCGAAAATGGCGTCCCGGAGATGGGATTGATCGGGGCAGTGCCGGGGAAATTAAGAACGCCATTGAGGGTAAAACTCCGGCCATCGAGGAGAAATGACTCAATCACGTCCATGGAATCGGTGATGACGATATTGGTGCTGTGCAAGAGCAAATCATAAACCGTCACCGGCACCTCGCTGGCAAGCTGGCTGGCATCCACCAACCAAACATAGACCCCGATTTGAACGTTATTCGTCAAAAAGGCGGGCGCATTCGTGGGCGCACCATTGGTGTTAACACCCACGATATAATTGGTAGTGACCACGAACGAGACATTGCTCCAAACGGCGCTGCACTCCGAAACCGTTCCATTGAGCCGGACAGCCGTCAGGGATGCGAGATACTGGACGTTGAGATTGCCATTGGTCGAGCCGAGATTATAACTCAGGTTCTCACAATCCACGCTGGCATTCTGACTGCTGACCAAATGAGTCGCCTGGACCACTATTTCCCCTTCCCCCCGTAATTGCGTGTTATCGAGATTCAAATTACCGGCATAAATGTGAACCCGGCCCGGCAAATTGGTCACCGAGGAGGCATTGCCAGTGGGAATGCCCGGACTGGTTGGCGGCTCCGAGGCCTGATTATCCACAAAACAGGAATAGGCGGCATAGTCGGCGGCAACCGCAGTATTGCTCCAACCGGTGTAGAAACTTAAATTATTGCTGGGGGGCAAGCTAAAGTAGATGGGGTTGTAGAAAAAGTTGGTGGGCACCGGGCTGGCGCCGCGAGACCCGAAGCTGCCAAGGTCAACCCGCTCCACGGTGTAATTGGTGGGCCGGAAGGTCACGCCGTTGCAAGCGGCGGCAGGGTTAAGAAGATCGTTTGCGAGCAGTCCCCGGCCAGTGTCAGACGCCAGCGTATCCACGAGGAACAGCGTGTCTCCGTTTGAGGTCTGCAACTCCACGGTCACGGTCTGGAAACTATTCGATGGAGTTGTGCTGGGCGTGAAGCCGATCGCTCCGCCCATGTTCGGGTCCGTGATGTTCACGAACGCCCCCTGATAGATGATATTCGTGGCCACCAAAACATTGGTTACGTACGAAGGGCTTGATGGGTTTGCAGGGTTTATTAAATTCGTAACCGTCAGCAACAAATAACCAGCCGCATAATTGGTGCAACCTTGCACGGCGGGGCTGAAGGAGAGCATCGCCTCGCCGCCTGCCCCGCATAGCTCCGTTACAGGGAAAGGCACAAACGGCGGCAATATCGCAGTAGTCCCGTCCCAGATCGCCTGGCTTTGCAGATCATTTCGATTGGTCTGCGCCCAATACTCGTCATAGATGGCCGTATCCGGGGAAAAATTCGTTCCATTGACGCTGCCAACCCCGCTGATTGGATTAATCCACACAAGGCTGCGGGAGAGATTCACATTCGTGCCGGACAGTTTGATTTCACTGGCGGCATCCGCCACCAGCGCACCTTTATTGACAATGTTGGTGGCCGACACCCACAAATAACCTTCAAGATAATCAAAGGGGGAAATGAGCGGATTGGGCAAGCCACCACTGAACGACTCAATCAATCCTTGCACCGGCGTGCTGGAGGGATTGTAGTTGCCATTGTAAAAATTGGCCGCCATGCCGCGTCCCCCACTGGGGAGCGGGCCATAATCGAATTCCCAGCCAACTATGCCGAGCATTTCGCCCGTGTTGGTGAAGTTGAGCGTTTGCGCCGTCATATAGGGAGGCGGAAAAGCCTCTATCTCCATCGTGCCCCGATTGACGAAATTGGTTGCGTGAATCTGCGGCGGATAACCGGGAGGCGTGTTTCCGCTGTAGCCTGAGCCCAAATAGATGATGGTGCCGAGATTGGTGTAGGTGGACTGGGCTTGCTGCCCCATCACCGCCGGCGGAACCAGCATCAAGCCAAGCGGCAGCAGCCGCAACCATGACTTTGACCACAGCCGCCCGGTCATCCTGGAAAAAACTGATTTCATAACCATCATCGGTCAATTGATTGTAATCGAATAATTCACCGCCACCGTCCGGTTGACGGCATCCGTCATCTGGATAGTGACTACATATTGGCCGCTCTGGGTCGGCAGGCCGGAAATCACGCCGCCGGACGACAAATTCAGGCCGGGCGGCATGGTCGAACCTGAAGCCAGCGACCACACATAAGGCGTCTGGCCGCCCGTGGCTGAAAGCGTCACCGTGGGATAAGCTACCCCATTGGTGCCATTTGGCAAGGTGGCCGGGTAAATCTGGATCAGCACCTCGGCGGCCAGGTTCGCGATGCTGGTGCCGTTGGGATAAACCACCGGATCATTGGTCGAACCATCAAATGACCCCCAAAGAAAATAAGGTGCATCTAACCGGTAGGGGTTGGTTGGATCATTCGGCCCGGTCAGATAGATTGGGCCATAATTCGCGTAAACGGGGCCGACTTTGTTAAAAGTGACGGTCGTGCTGGGATCAATGGTTCCCGGTCCGGCCAGACCCGGATACACGTTGGCGGTATTGAAATTTATGTTTCGGGCATACGGGGCGTTACCAAAATCAGAATCCGGGCCGTTGGCCAAATCCGCCGCGGTGAAAAGGAAGTCCGGCGTGGTCACCACACGCTGGAAAAACTGCACGCTCGGCTGGTTGTTGGTCACCACGATCATCGAATAGATGTTGGTGATGGGCTGGAAAAACTGGCTGAGCAGCGAATCGTAATTGGCCCGCACAAACTGAATCCGGCCGATGCCCTGATAAAGCCTGGGAACAGTGGGCTGCGTGGAACAGATGAGCGGATCAATGAGCAGGCTGTGATTGGTGTAAATGGAAATCGTGGTCACCGAATACTGCTGGCCGATATTGGCGACCCCGGGTGGAATGGTGGCCGTCACGATGGTGTTCGTGGTGCCAACGGTATTGGTGAACGGAACAGAGACAATCGTATAACCGCAGTTCCAGTTGGTCGGCTCAATCCAGAAATCGCCGGAAGGGAGATTGGTCACGAACGTCACCTCGGTGATGTTGGTCACCAACAGGTTCGTCGGGCCACCCGGCGGCAGGTAGATGTTCGTCGTCAGAATGGTTATCACGCTGTTGGTGAAATAACTGTTGGTCACCACATTGGCGAAGGACTCCGCATAGGTGATGATGTTGCTGCCAAGAACATTGGTGGCGAAGACGAGCACCGGTTCGCAAATGCCCGGGAAAACGGCGTAGATACGGTTGGTGTAGTAAAAGATGGTATTCTGCGCAAATTGAGCCGAGCCAAAATTGTTGGTCGTGCCCGCCGCCACCAGCGTATTGGTGAAACTGGGAATCACCTGAACCCACTGGGTCGCCAAAATTGAATAGCCACACCAGTTGGTGGGCACGATGAAAAAGTCCCCGCTGACCGTGTTGGTAAGCGTAACACGGGTCATCGTGATATTGGTGCTGGCGGGACTTCCGGCCGGCGCGCCGATCACATTCGTGACTGTGATGGTTTGATTGGTGACCGTGCTCCGGGTGGAATAGGTGTTGGTGACAATGTTCCCAAACGTGTAGCTGTAAAGCGGAAGGAAGGTAACCGCAGGAGGGAGAATGGGCACAGTCACCACCACAAGCGGCGACCCGGCGGGCGCGCCGATTTGATTGGTAAGGTAGGTCACATAATTGGTCGTGACGATATTGGTGTAGCCGACGACTAACGAGCTTACGATCCACAAGTTGGGATACAACGCCTGAAGCACGGGCGGGGAGTCCGTCTGGATGAGCGCTGAGAACAGGGCCAGGTCATAATTGGTCCACAAAATCAACGGACCTTCATTGGTGGACGCCGGTCCCGGTTGATTGGTGTAATAGGGGGTGAGGTTCGTTACGACGGCAAACGCGTAGTTCGTGACTGTGGCGGTGATGTACAGCCCGGGATACAACGCTGCCAGCGTGTCGGGATCGATCGTCTGCGCCTGCAATATGAACAAGCCGAGGTTCGTCGTGGTTATCAGTTGGGGTGCCGACACATTGGTCACCCACAACAGGCTTCCCGCGGTCGGACTTTCAGTGTTCAGGTTGTTGGTGCTCAAAAGATAGCGCAGCCCCGCCACGTCATCCCGGGTCAACCCCGTGAAAAACTCGCCGTAATACAAGGGATCCTCGCCGTTGCCCCCCCCCGCCACCGGCGGGTTGTTGAACAAAGGATCCGTGGCAACTTCGAGGGCGTCCGCATCCGGCGGAGACGCTCCCGGCGCACCGCAATTTTCATAAATGTAATAACTGTAAAGCTCCCCATTGATATAGGGCGAGTATTGAATCTGGTTGAGCGGAGTGGTGGTAACGTCAAAATTTCTTTGAATGACTGTGTAAATTTGAACCGGACAAGTTGCGCCGGGCGGTGTGTGGCGATCATGCAACGCCCAGTCATAACGCACCGCGTCGGCGAGTCCCAATTGCTCCACCATCACCGACAGCGTAAACGATTTGAGATCATACAAATACAAGGCCTCCGCCTGATAATTCACCTCATCCGAATTCAAAGAAAATTCCGTCAGGCCGGTGCTGTAGAGGTCAACATTGGTCAGGGCATTCAGGATGGCGAAGGCCTGGTCAATGGCCACCACGCCATTGGAACCGAAGTAGTCCAGGAAATTGGCGTTGGCAGCGTAATACAGGACCGGCGTGTTGCGGCGGTATTCCTCGCCCAGGTTCTTCGGTCCCGTCAGGAGCGAATCAAGGAAAAACGGCGGCGCCCCGCCGATCCCACCGAGCGTGAGCGGATTGTAGCCGTTGACCGTCACCTGCCAAGCGTCGTCGCCGTTGCCCTCCGGCCCCAGCAACGAAAACGCCCAGGCGGATTGGAGGCTGAACACCAATCCGACAACCCACAGAAATCTTTTGATTGTTTGCCGCATACAAAATTTCATTGGGGTAGAAGCAGGATGCGGTAATAACCCACCGAACCGCCCCCGACATAAATTGAATCGCTCGCGCCCGCGGCGAACCGCGGCGCGCCCACGTTGCTCCACGCTGTGAAATTGGTGGTCACCTGCACTTGATAGGTAAATCCCGGCTGGGTGTTCCAGCTCAGGAACAACCCTTCCTGCGTCTTGGTCAGCGCCGTTTGCAGCCAGGTGCTGGAATCGAACGGAGTTCCGCCACTCAAAAACACCTGGAGCAGCGTCGGGCCGCCGGAGTCCAGCAACGTGCCGGCGGACGGCCAGTAATTTGTGGTGTATTTACCGTTGGAATATCCCCCGAAATACTCCGCCATCCATTCATACGGAATGCCGCCCCAGTTCAATCCGCTCCAAGTCGAGCCGCCGACCGAGGGTGACAAAGGCGAACGGGTGCCGGCCGTGGTCACATAATCCACCTGGAACGAATGCGTGCTGTTGGTCTTCAAACCATTCGCCGCCGTCATCGTCCAGGCGTTGCTCGTCGTCAAGGCGGTCGGTGATGCCGCACCATCCACATAGACTTCGCAGTTGGAAACGGAAATTCCGAGCAGCGTCGGCCACGAAACCTGCAACTGCGGCTGATAAACGCCGTTGCTCAGGACGAAGGGTGCATACACATACAACGTGTCAATCGGCAGCAGGAGCGCCGACACGTTGAGGTAGCGTTGGGCAAACAAATCGAAACCGTAGGGCTGGCCGGTGTAACTCGTCCAGACCACCAGGAATTGTTCGGCGCCGTCCGAGGCCACCGTGGGCTGCATCTGTTGGCTGACGGTGGTGGTATTCACGCGAAGCTCGCCGCCCACCAGCGAACCGTCCTCGTGCACAAACTGCCCATACACGCCTTCGCGCGAGCCGTCCTGCCACAAACTCGTCCAGACAATCAAATAATCCCCCCCAATGGCGCTGAGGCGCGGCGCGTATTGATTGTAGGGCAAATAAGTATTCACGCGCACCACGGCGCTGCCCGCGCCGGCGCTGGAAAAGGGACGCGCCCAAATATCCCAGCCATTGGTCGCATTCACCATGTCATACGCCCCCCAAGCCACCATGAAACTGCCATCCGACGCCGCAGCCACACTCGGGTTCGCGCAGGGACTGAAATTCGTGTTGACCAGAAACTCACTGCTTTGGGCCACGCCGTTGTTGTCGTAAATCCGCGCGTCAATATCCACGCTCGGAGTTGGCGCCGTGCTGGCGGTGACATACGTCGAATTTGTTCCCAGGACGGGCGCCACCGAGCGCTCCTGCTCGGAGACCCAGGCGACGACGAATCCGCCATTCGGCAACGCGGCGACGGTGGGCGTGCGCTGGTTATAGGAGATGAATTGGTTGATCAAAAACTCGCCGCCGACTTGTTGTCCGGTCGGCGAAAGAATTTGTCCATAAACGTCCTGCAAACTGTCGGCGCTGGCCTCATCGAAACTGCCCCACACCACCACCACATTGCTGTTGTTCAGCACCGCCACCGCGGGATTAATCTGGAAGTTGTTGGTGAACGTATTCACCAAAATGTCGTTCGTCGTCACAAAGGTGTTGGTCGGGGTGAGAAAACGCGCATAAATGTGCTGGTTGCCTTTCGGGCCGCCCTGCCACACAAAAACCGCGCCGCCATTTTTCAACATCGCCACGCGCGGATTTTCCTGATCGTTTGTGCCCTGAACGTTCACGCGGAACGTGCTCAAGGTGCCGGACAACGTGCTGTCCAACCGCCGCGCGCTCACGCCCCAGCCGCTGCCGTCCGTGATATTATCCTGCCACACGACAAAACCGCCGGCCGGGGTCGCCGCCACGTCGGGCCAAACCTGGTCGCCGGGCAGGGAGCCGATGATGGCATATTCCGTTCCATTGGTGGCGTAATAATTGGTCTGGCCAAAAACGGCGGCGGGAAGTGTGAGCACCAACCCCCAACAAAGGCAAACGGCGGTCTTGCGGGTGAACGACAACAACGACATAAAAGGTTTTTGCCATCTTAAAGTCGTCCGGTGGTTTTGTCCAAAAATTACTTCGGCAAAACGCGACCGGCGCGGCTCGGGTTTGCCCGCCGCGACTGCATTTTCAACACTGCTGCTCAAATTCATGTTCTAAATCAAAACCGCCTGCCGTTCAGGTACGGATCCTTCCAGCGCCGCGAGCATTCCCTTGAATGCCCCAGCCCCTGATACAACTCGCGCAACCGCACGGCGTCGGCCGGTGTCCGGCAAAAAATCGTTCGCGCGTTGCGCCCTGCGTTCGTGATAAATGCTCATGATTACCGATACCGTCAGCGAGGTCTGGCTGCAACCAGGATGTTCCTCGGCGCCACTGGGAAAAACCTTGGTTTCGGATTGTAAGCGTGAGCCCGCGGGACCGATGACAGGTTGAACGGGCGAGTCGCTCAAGCGTCCCCGGCCAAACGGCGCGGATTGCCCGCCCCCGAAAAGCGGGCGCCCCGCCGACCGGTGAACCACTGCCAATTTCCGGATACAATGTTCCAAATTCATTTTTTAAATCAAAACCGCCTGCCGTTCGGGCTCGGATCCTTCCAGCGCCGCGAGCATTCCCTTGAAACCCCAGCCCTGATACAACTCGCGCAACCGCACGGCGTCGGCCGGTTTTTCCACCAGTTCGTCCGGCGAAAATTCGCACGGCAAATCGTCCCGCAACCTGACCAGTTCCCGGTTGCGCCGGACCGCGCCCGCTGCGCTGCGCAACGCCGCCCGTAATTTTTCCGACTTCACCTCGTCCAGTCGCGCATACAATTGCGCGACCGAACCAAATTGTTTCAGCAACTCAGCGGCGGTTTTCGGCCCCACGCCGGACACGCCCGGAATGTTGTCCACGTTGTCGCCGGTCAAACTCAGCCAGTCCACAACCTGCGACGGCTCCACACCGCTTTTGGTCCGGACTTGTGCGTCCGTCCAGACCGTTTCGCTCTTATCGTTCGGATTCAACAACCCGATCCGCCCCGACACCAACTGCATGAAATCCTTGTCGGCACTGGCAATGACCACCGCCAGGCCCGCATCCGCCGCGCGCCGCGCCAGGCCCGCGATGTAATCATCCGCTTCCACACCCTCGCGACAAAACGAAGCGATGCCCGCCGCTTTCAAATAGGCGACGATTTCGTCCAGTTGCGGCTTCAAATCGTCCGGCATTTCCGGCCGCTGTGCCTTGTATTCCGGCAAAACCGAAACCCGCTCGGCGCTCAGGCCGCCATCCCATACAACAATCAAATGCGTCGGCGCAATGGCCGCGCGCATTTTGGCCAGCATCTTGACGAAGCCGTATATGGCATTCGTCGGCCGCCCCGACGGCGAACGCAAACCGCGTATCGCATGAAACGCGCGATAGGCGTAAGCGTGACCGTCAACAATCAGCAACCGATCCACAAATCCTTCCGGGCATTCACAACCCGCCCACCGATTCATACGCTTTTCACGAACCGACGGCTGCGTCCCCGTCATTTCGTCACTGTCGCCGGGCCGGGTTGAAAGGTCTGGCCTTCGACCACGGGTTGTGCTGGGATGGCCGTTTGCGCAAACGGCAATTCGTCATCCGTATGCATGCGGTTGCCGGCCGGGTCCACGATCGTGGCCGTGACAAAAATCATCAAATTCTTCTTCGCGGAGTTTTTGCTCTCGCTCTGAAAGAGGCGTCCCATTAACGGTATGTCACCCAGAACGGGCACTTTGTCCTTTGTGCTCTGAACCGTGGAGGAAATCAATCCGCCGATGACGATGGTCTGGTTGTCCCAGATGTTCACGGTGGTAACAACTTGCCGGATGGTGAAATCCGGCAGGACCACGGGCAGTTGCACGACATTCAGGCCGCCGGTGACATTGGCAATGTCCGGCGCCGTGTCGTAACCATTGAATTCAGTATCCGACGGAATCAAAGTGAGGTTGATGGTGCAACCGTCGGACAAAACGTAAGGCACGACATCCAGGACCGGCCCGACTTCCACTTGTTGTTGGTTGGGGGTGATGGCCGAAACTCCCGGCGTGAAAGTGTTGACCTGCGCGCGGACAACGCTGGCGGCGGCCAGGCCGGCCCATAGCAACCACGCCACTTTGTAAATTCTATTTGATTTGAGAGCTTTCATATTTCCTCGTTGCTGAATTATGGAGTCGCACCGGTTCCCGTTGTCGTGGTGGCGGCCGTGCCCTGTTGGAATGAATAACCGGTAAGGACGTTAATGATTTGCGTTGCCCGCATCTGTGTCTGCCGTCCGCTGATGACAACCACTTCCGGCTCAGCGAGCACTTCGGTTCCGGTGCGTTGTGACAGGGCCTGAATCGCGGCCCGGAAATTGGGATCCGTCAGAATGCCCGTGACGGTGGCCAGGGTCGGAGCCCCGAGGGCATTGCGCAGACCGGAGGTCAGCAGCTGGTCGTTTCCGGAAGGTGGAACCACGCTGGACGCGGTGTTGCCGGGGAAAACGCCGAGCGGATTGGCCGCCGAAGTCGGCACGTTGAGCGAGGGCGAGCTGCCACCGTTGGCAATGACCGAGCCATTGACGAAATTTCCCAGATACCATTGAAAACCCAATGCATTCTGATCTGTTTGTTGCACTTCGATGAACCGGGATTTGATGTGGACTTGTGGGGGCACTTGATTCAAAGCCTGAATGGCGCGTTCAATGGTATCCAAGTCCGACAATGTTGCCTTCACAAACAACAGGCCCAGCCGGTCATTGAAAAACACCGATTTGCCCGGCGGCTCAACCATATTAACACCCAGGGTGATGAAGAAGTTCCTGGCCGCGACACTGACGTCGGAGGCAAGGTTAACTGTGGTGATGGAACGCAATCCCCCATTGGCGTTAAGATTGCCACCACCGCCACCGGCAGCCCCACCGGCCCCACCGGCCCCACCGAGAGGGCTGGCTGCGCCTTGACTGCCGCCGCCGCCACCACCGCCACCGCCGCCGCCGGTGCCGGTGTTGCGTAATCCTCCCGCGCCAGGAGATGCGTTCACTACGGCGATAACCGAGCCATTGTTTTGTTGACTGCCACCACCGCCGCCGCCGCCACCACCACCACCGCTACTTCCGCTGCTCCCACTGTTGTTAACCGCGCCAAAGCTGGCGGAACTGACGCTTTCCAAGCCTGAATAAAACGTATTCGGATCCACTTTGAATGTCCGCATGTAAAGTTGGGGTGTTTCCGCCCCTTTGCTGGCAAAGACAATGCCGTAATCCAATATCGAGTATTTAATGGGGTGGTCGGCAACCATCACAATCGCGTCCAACACGTCCGCCAGGCGCACGTCGGTCAAATTCAATTTAATCACAACCTGGTCAACCGGCGTTACTTCACCGCCGGCGGCAGGCGCTGCTGCTTCCGGTGATCCGGCGGCTGGCAATCCGGTGGCTGCATTCATGAACGCCGGCATGCCGGGAACACCACCACCACCTGCACTCGACGGCGTTGCTGCGGCGATCGCCTCGGAAGTGTCCGGATTGGGATTGATCAGGAAGTTTATTCCTTTCTTCTCCGGATCACGCAATCTGGCCTGCTCGCTCAATTGACGGATGACTTCGCTCAACGGCAGGCCGTCGTACGAAACATTTTCGAGGCGGATGCGGTTAAGTTTGTTGTCAATGACCTCACGACCGGGGCCGGTGTAGGTCAAATTGGTTTCGGCGTAGGGATTGGGCACCGGCAGGGGGTTGCGCGACACGGGCTGCACCCATCGTTTTTCCACCTGCTCCATGCGAGACTGGGTGTCCACCGTATGCTGGTGTGCGTCGCGGCTGTACCGGGCTTGTTTGATCAGATTTAAATAATAAAAGGCGCCGATATTGTCCGGGGCTAATTTCAGCGCTTCTGTTAATTTGGCCTCGGCGGCTTCAAATTTGCCCATTTCGTACAGCAGCTTCCCGTCGCGCACCAGTGTGTCCGCATCGGTTTTCTCATTTACGAGGTAAGGAAGTTGTTGCAGGGTCGCCTGATCAGGCATTTTGCCCTTCATGGCGACGAGCATCTGATCGTTCTGTTTTTTGAAGGAGAGCGCGGCGGCGTTTTGCGGATCCACTTTCAACACCTGAATGACTTCCGTGTCGGCTTCAAGAAATTTGCCCTGGCTTTGCGCCTGGTGGGCGAGCGTCAGGCGGGTGGAAGCCAGGCCGGAAACGGTTTGCGCCGCCTCCACGTCGATGCCTGAACCGATTTGCTGCACCAGCGTGTAGGCTTCCTGGTAAAGCTTGGCGGCGCCGGCCAGATCTCCGCGCGCGGCGGCACTTTTGGCGTCCCCCAGTTCCTGGCGCAGGACGATGGTGTTGGCCTGTCGCAACACTGCCTCGGTGACAGCCATGTCCTCGGGACTGTTGGTTTGGGCCGGTGACGTGGCGGTGGAAACCGCCAGCAAAATAAAACCGAGCGAGAGGGATGCTGCCGTTCTCATGGTGTGTTTCAGGTTCGTCTTACATCAGCGCTGTTCAACCGGAATGTTCTAGCACTCAGGGCGTATATCGCAAAGTCCATTTTTTTTGGTTTGACTGGGCAAACAATACCACTTCGTTCGAGTTGATGTCAACGATTGTGTAATCATCCCCGGCAAATCTGAGATGATTGCCGATTCGTTGTCCGGACCAGCTTGCTTTTTCGGGGTCATGTTCATACTTCAAATCCGCCTCATATCCATCCACACGCTGGAAGGGAGCGCCGTTCGTCAACTCAATGATCTGGCCGGTGTCGGCCAATCTCAATTCCAAATGATCCGGATTTTCCGGCGGGCCGATGACGTGGAGCATCGTGAAAACATCTTTTTTGGCATCATCCGTCGAGACATAACGCGCTTGCTTGTGGCGCAGGGCTGGATTCGCTGCCGCCGACCGTTCCACCCCGATGACGTAGCGCACCGGGGACAGGTTCGTCTCGACCGAATCCAAACTCAGCGCCAGATAAAGCGGATTGATCCTGGTGACGACCGCGGTCTGCGGGCCCGCTGCGGTCGCTTTGGACAGCGTGCCGTCCGGCCTTCTTTGCCATTCAACCGGATTGAAAAGTTTATTCGTGGTGTCGAAGTCCAGCCGGTAGGGCGATTGCAGCCGCTCGACGACATTGCTTTGTTTCGTCAAGTCGAGATTCGTCAGCGCCACGACTCTGCCGCTAATAATGCCCTCGCCGATTTCCCTGACCTTTTCCTGTTCGCTGGGAATGATGAACGCCATGAACACGAGCGCTCCAACCAGGCCCAACAACACAACGCTGAGCAGGATTTTTTCGTAATGTTTCTTGAGGAAATCCATGCGTTTAATTTTTCGGCAGCAATTTCACAATCACAATCTCGATGGTTGCGCGCAGCAACTGTTCCTGCAACACCGTCTGTAAACCACCCTTGCCGGGCATTGCCACCGGCAGGGGTGTGTACGGCGCACCCATGCCCATGCCCGGTGACGCCTCCGTCAGGGCCGCACCTGCCGGTTGGACATTGATGCTTTTGACGATGAACCCGTGCGGCGACGAGGCAAAACCGGCAAGCGTTTGCGCTATTTCCGGACTGAAAGCGCGGATCGTGACCGTGTAAGGCGTCACCACCACCTGCCCTTTGGTCACGGAATTCCCGGCCAGGTAATCCGTTTGCGGCCCGCTCACGTCATCATCCGACACGCGCACGCGTTGGATGCCATCCAACTGGTTGATGCGCGCCGCAAAAAGAATTTCCGAAATGACTTTCACTTCGCCGAGTTGCGCCGCCAGCGCGCCCAGGCTGCCGGGGGCGAATTTCACCCGCGAGCGTTGCGCTTCAAATGAAAAGCTGTATTGGGGCAGGACACTGACGTTGGCATTGGTAGCGTTGCGCTGCAACTGGTCAATCGTCCGGTGCAGCGCGTCCGCAAACAATTCGTTCGAAAGCGGGCCGTTCGTCGGATTGGGAATTGGCGCAATGGGCTGGAAATAATTATGCGCCTGGTGAATCCAGTCGCGGAGTTGGGCCTCCTGTTGTTTGGCGGCTTCGACGTTGTTGATTTTATCGTTGCCCGGCGAAGGATTTTGGCGGGCAAATTGCCGCAACGTATTGTAAACCTCGTTCAATTTGTCAAACGCCACCGAGTTGCGCTTCCAGCTTGCGTAATCGTAAAAGCCGGCCGCGCCCAGCAATCCCAGGGCCAGGACGCCGCCGATCACAAACAACAGATTTCGCTTGATCCAAATCATATTACAATGTCAGCGGATTTTGCGGCGTGATCATGATGCTAAACGTAAACGTGCCGTTGGCATCCACCGGCGAAATTTGTGCGGAAGACTGCACCGATTTGGGATCGAACACCGGGCTGGCTTTTAATTCACGTTCGACGGCGTAAACGACTTCATTGTTGGCCGCGGAATCAACACCCGACAAATCCACTGCGCGGCAGACCAGAGTGATTGGCCTGGTCTGTTCATTCGATACCGCGGGCGCTGCTCCATTGTCGTAGGGATTCGCCCCGGTCGTCATTTGTTCAACCCAAATGCCGGCTTCCGTTCCCGGCCTCAGCACGACATATTTCTTCCTGACGTCGTCCTCGGCCCGGATGAGCGAGCGACGCAGTTCGGCCAGCACGTCACCCCAATAATATCGCTCCTCCATCCAGGCCGTGATTTGATTCGCTTCATTTTGAGTTGCCTGGAGTTTGGAATAGGCGCGGTTCATCTGGTCAACCTTCGCTTGCAACTGTTGCACCTTTGGCTCCAGGTTTGCGATTTCATTCTCTTTGGATCGCGCCAATTGTTGGAACAAAAATCCCACGGCGAACGCCACCCCCACCAGACTCAGCACCGTGCAAAAGAAATAGGGCTTCTTCTCGTTGAACGCCCGCCAGCGCAGCGTGCTCTCCGGCATTAAATTCATTTCCACCGGACAGTGCGCCAGATTCCGCAAACCCAGACCCACGACTTCGCCGAGGGAATGCGCCACGCGCGCAAGTTCCTCCAGATTGACCGCCGGATCGATCTGCACATTGCGGAAGGGATTGAAATATTCGACCGGCACGTTCAGTTTCTCCGCGAAAAACTGCGCCGTGTAAGGCATGATGGACGCGCCGCCGGACAAAAACAGACGCTGCGGCGCCGAGCCGCTTTGTTGCCCGCGATAGAACTGAATCGTCTGGTTGACCTGGATATGCAGCTTGGTCATGAACTGCCGCGCGATCTTGGAAATGGCCGCCTGATTCGGATTTTCCGGTTCCTCATAGGCGCCGCCCAGACTCACGAAGCCCTCGGCGATCTTGATTTGCTCGGCGACACCAAATTTCAATTTGGCCTCGTTCGCAAAATCCTGCGTGATGGCATTCGCCCCCAGATTGATGCTGCGGGAAAAAACTTTTCCCTTTTCAAAAAACAGCAGGTTGCTCGTCTTGGCGCCAATATCCAGCAGCATGGTGCAATCTTCCAGGTCGCCGTAGTTGTAACGGAAGGCGTTGCAGAGCGCCGCCGGCGAGGCGTCGCACAGGTTGAGCCGCAGCTTGGCCTGCTCGGCGATGCGGAACAAGCCCTCGACCACGTCGGATTTGATGGCCACCAGCAACACTTCGAGTTCGCCGCTTGGCGCCGAGCCGAGAATCTGATAATCCCACACCACCTCGGCCAGCGGGAACGGCACGTTTTGCTGGGCTTCATACTGGATGATCTGCGTCACCTTGCCCGCGTCGACCGGCGGCAGTTTGACAAATTTGGAAAACACGTGGAAGCCCGGCGCACAAACGTTGATGTTTCTGGACTGGAGGTTTTTCTCAACCAGCACTTCCTGAAGCGCCTTGAGAATGGTCGCTTCGCGTGTGGTTTCCTGGGCGCCTTCGGCGCCGAGCGGCTTGATGGCAAAACCTTTTAGACGCAATCCGCCGGCTTCGTTGACTTCAAATTCGCCGAGCTTAAGGCTGCCCGCCCCAAAATCAATCGCCAGGAATGATTTGATGTTCAGCATTGTCGCTTGCTTCAATTGCCGCCGCAAAACACGGACACTTTCACCGTTCTGTTCTGGCAGCCCGTGCTGATTACGGCAAATTGTTCAAACGGTCAAACCAAATCGCCAAAAAAATGCTACACCCGGCCGGCCAATAAAACATTGCATCCGGCGTCCGGCTCTGGCTTTATTCCTGTGGCAGGCATGAACTGTCGCCGCATGAAAATTCTTTATTCCGGCCACGTGCAGGGTGTCGGTTTTCGTTATACCGTGAAAACCGCCGCCGCCGGTTTTGATGTTGCCGGCATCGTGCGTAATTTGCCGGACGGGCGCGTCGAACTGACCGCCGAGGGCGCGCGTGAGGAGCTCGAGGCGTTCCGCCAGGCCGTTCGTGGCTCGGGACTTGCTGGTTTCATCCGCGGCGAAAACGTGACGTGGAGCGAAGCGCAAAATGAATTTCATGGATTTGAGATTGTTCACTGAAGAATGAAATACGCCATCATCGCTGACATTCACGGCAATCTGGAAGCGTTCCAGGTCGTTTTGGCCGACATCAAAAGCCAGAACGCCACGCACATTGTTTGTCTCGGTGACGTCGTTGGCTACAATGCCAATCCCAAGGAATGTCTCCAAATTGTCCGCGAGCTGAACGTACCCTGCGTGAAGGGAAATCACGACGAATACTGCTCCACGGATGACCGCCTCGAAGGTTTTAATCCCCATGCCGCCGACGCCGTCCACTGGACACGGGCGCAACTGAATGCGGAAGAAAAGCAATGGCTGCGCGACCTGAAATATACCCGCATGGCCGCCAACTTCACGATCGTCCACTCCACGCTCGACGCGCCGCAACGCTGGGGTTACGTTTTCGACAAACTCGCCGCCGCCGCCAGTTTTCCGTATCAAAACACCCAGGTCTGCTTCTTTGGCCATACGCACGTGCCCGTCGCTTTCATGCGCGATACCGTTGTGCGCGGCGGTACTTATTCCAAATTCAAAATTGACCCGGCCAAAAAATATTTCATCAATGTTGGCGCCGTCGGCCAGCCCCGCGACAACAATCCCAAGTCCGCCTACGTCATTTACGACATGGATGCCGGCACCATCGAACTGCGCCGGCTCGATTACGATATCGCCGCCGCCCAGAAAAAAATCCTCGCCGCCGGCCTGCCCGAACGCCTCGCCGAACGGCTGGAGTTCGGAAGATAACCGGACCCGCCGGGTGGCTGGCGGGACGGAGTTGACTCACACGGGCGTTTGCCACGGCACTTCGTAGATGCGCACGGCGCTGCGAATCCCCTTGACCGTGACCGGAAACATTTCGATGCACGTGCCGGCCAGCGCCGGGTCGCCGCGCAACAAATGGTTATAGGTCGTGTCACTGATGATGATGCGGCCGCTGCCGGAAACGTTTTCCAGTCGGGCGGCCAGATTCACTTCACGGCCAAATACCGTGTAGTTGTATTGGTGCGCTTCCGATCCCATAAGCCCGACGGTGACCAGACCGGTGTTGATGCCAGTGCCAAACTGCAGGGCGCGCAGCGGCGGCCGCGGCGGCAGGCCGGCGGAATGCCGCGCGCGGTTTTCGACCTCGCGCGAGGCGTTTTCGGCCAGACGCTTGTGATTCAGTTCATGGATGGCGCGCTGGGCGTCAACCGCGGCGCGCACACAGGCCAGCGCGTGTTTTTCGTTGGGCGTCGGCGCGCCCCAAAACGCCATCACGCAGTCGCCGATGTATTTATCGAGCGTGCCGCCGTGTTTTTTAACTGCGTCGGCGACGACCGAGAGGTAAAGGTTCACCGTGTTCAGCGTTTCACGCGCGAACTCGTCAAAGCACGCCTCCGCCGTGTCAAAGTCCAGTTGCCGTTCACGCACAAATTCCGCGACGCGCTCCTGCATTTCATCCGTCAACGTGGTGAACCCGCGCACGTCGGCGAAAAACACCGTCACTTCACGGCGCGCGCCGCCGAGGGAGAGCCTTTCCGCGCTCAACAACTCGTCCATCACATCGGGTGAAACAATTTTGGAAAAGACGGATTTTACGCGGCGCTGTTCCCGTTGTTCAAACACGACCCGATAGGTGACGAGGCTTATATGCTCAATCAGCATCGCGCCGGCTATCGGGAAAACGAACGGCAGCCAGTAGCGGAAATGGATGAAAACAAAAAATCCGATGCCGATATAGGCGAGCAGCAGCAGCAAAACCGCCGCGCTGGCGGAAACGGCGCGCAGTTGCCAGGTGAGAAAGGCCGTCAGTGCGCCGAGCAAAATGATGAGCGCGGTCTCCATGGGCAGCGAAGCGCGGCGGATGAATTGGCCGGTGATGATGGAATTGGCGATGTTCCAGTGAACACTGGCCAGCAACGTGTGCTTGTCCAACGGCGTGGCGCCTTCGTCGGTTAAATTATTGCCCTGGATAACGAAGGCGACGACGGCCAGCTTGCCGCGAAAGTCGTCACGCAAGCCATTGGTCTCGCCGCTCAGCCGCAGCTTATCCTGCCAGAGCAGGCTTTCCATCGGCGCACGCATCAGGCGGGGATCGTTGGGCGTAAGCAGCCAATCAACGTATAAACAACCGTTGGCGTCCACGGGAAGAATGCGCTCGACGCCCTTTGCGCCGCGCAACGTGATGCGCCCGCGTGGCAGGTCCACGTCCGCGCGATTCAAATCCAGTTTCAATGCCTGCGCCGCGAGGACGATGCCCATGTGCCAGACGCGCTGGTCGGTGAAGGCTTTGGCCCTGGGCGCCACCCCCGGCGGGAGTTTGTCACCGATGAAATCGGCAAGTTGAAAATAATCGTCTGCGTCCACGGGGACTTCAATGATGTTGGTGGTTCCGGTTTGCGGCAGGATGATTTTGCCGGGCGCAAACCGTGCCTGGCTTAAGTCCACGCCTAATTCAGGATCGGCCTGAAGTTTCTCAAAAAGCGGGTGCCAGCGGCGGACGGTGCAAAAGGCCTGGATACGCCGGAAATTGCCGTCGGAATCCTTTACCGAGGAAATATCGCCGAGCGCGAACGCATTGGTGGCGAAAAGTTCCGGTAAAACAGTTTCCGGCGCGGTGGCCAGGATCGTATTGCCGGCCCGGCGCATTTGCAGCGCAAAGAAGTCGTCAGACTCGACCAAACCGCCATTGGCCATCTGCACCGGCGGATGGTCGGGGCGCAATTCGCCAAACAGCACGTCAAAGGCGACCACTCGGGCGCCTTCGGCGGAAAGTTCCTCAACGAGCCGGCCATAAACCTGCCGTGGCCACTCCAGGCCATAGCTGTATCCCAGCCGGCCGCTTCTAACGGCTGCGAGGCTGGATTCCTCCACGGAGATGAACGCCAGGTTGGTGGCGGCCGGCGTGGGAAATTTTTGGGCCGCGCGAACCCGGAGATCGTAAGTCATCCGCTCCATCCGCTCGAAGAAATCGAATCGCAACAGGCGCACCCCGCAGACGAGGCCGAGAACGACGACCGCCAGAATGGCCGGTGTGCGTTTGAGCGGTTTGAAGTTCACCGCACCCAATTAAACAAAAAACCAGAGCAACTCAAGGCTGCTCTGGTTTCGTTGAAAAACTTTGTCCCGCTGGACGTTCAGGTTTGGCCCACACCGGCATTCATTATTACCGTCACCCCATCATCTTCATAGCCACCACCAACCGCCGTGGCCACCCCGATGGCCGCTGATCGGCGAAATGAAGCAGAACGTCTGGTCATACTCGAACGAAACAACTTCCACATACACGGTGTCCAGCGCCAGGGTAATTTGCTGGAATACACCGAGCAACTCTTGCGGCACGGGAGAAACTTGACTGGTCTGAGGAGTAAATTGATTGCCTTCATCCACCTGATACGTTGTCGGAATACCGTTTGGCCCCATGATGGAAAGCAGCAAGGAACCCTTGTGGGAAAGAGGCTCCAACGGATCCTTGATGACCGCACACCACCCGCTCGCGTCAATTCCAATCACACACCCGCGCACGCCGGCGATGCCGTTGGGAATTTTAACGAGGTATTGGGACGCCGCCGAAAGCTTTTTGACGCTGCAGAAGATGCGGCCCTGCTTCAAATCCAGTTCCGTGTCGCTGACGGTGTCGAAGCCGGTGTCCGAGACGGTTAATTTGTCTATCGCCAGCATGGTATCGCTCGTCAGGCGGACCATGTTCTGTTCGACGGCAGGTTTGTAACTGATCAGACCGCGAATGTTGGCATCCGGCGCCGGCGCGATCCGGTCGGGCACCGGTGAGGCTTGCGGCATTTCAATGGTCTTGCCCAGCACCACGTCCACAGTGGCGTCGTGCGCCGTTTGAATGATGGCCCCCGCGCAGAGTATTTTGCCAACCACCAGCGGATGCCAGTTCCCGTCGCCCAGTGAGTACCGGGCTTCGCCCTGGATGCGGGCGATGGTGGCAACGCCGGGTTTGATGTTTTGGGCGGAAGCGGCAACGGCCAGCACGAGCATCGTGCCGCACATAACTGTGGAATATATGGTTCTCATAATTGCCTTTCACGAACTGCTGCTTATTTGTTACCACATTAAAAGCCGGGGCGCAAATGTCAAATTAAAAAATCGCCGGAAAAATGCCCTGGCCGGAGGCCCTTTCAACGAGCTTTTGCTCCGCCAGCTCCAGATATGAACGGGCAATGTCATTGCCTCGGAGCCGCAACGACCGTTCAAACCACGGCCGGGCGGCGGCGTAGTCTCCGGTTTGCACGTAATGCCAGCCGACGATGGCGACGGTGTAGTAACCGTTCGGGTCAAGCGCCTCGGCCTGGCTGAAATACGTTCCCGCCTCGTCGTGACGATCCAGCCAGTCGAGGCACATGCCGTGGCGCAAATAACTGTAGGCGTCGTAACGGTCGAGCTTCCGGGCGCGCGCATACCATTGCATCGCCTTTTCCCCCAGATCTGCGTAATTGTCTCCGCCGTTGAAACTTTCCACGCGATACGCTTCGCCAACCTCAGAGGCCGTTTCAAAATTCATCGGTTCGGCGGCAAACGCCCTTTGCATGGCCGCCGCGTGCCGGGGCGAAAAATAATCCGGGAATTGCGCCGCGCGCGCCAGCCAGAAGGCTTCATGACCGCGCCGCCATTCCTGCCCGGTCAAATAAACGACGCCGCCGGCGAGCGTGACCGTCAGCAGAATTTTCACCGGCAATCGTGCAATGAGCCAGTAACGCTCCGTTGCAAACCGCAGGTTGCTGCTTAACAAGGCCAGCAGCGTCACACCAACCAGCGCGTTGGCCGGGATGTGCAGGTTGAAATCCACCACCGAATGCACCGCCAGCGCGAGCAGGCCGGCGGCCGCGCCGAGGAAGAACGCGAAGCGATTGCTTTGGCCGCTGCCAAAATCGCTTTCCGAACGGCGGACATACCGCCACGTTTTGGCCAGCCCGGCGATAAAAATTGTCATCCCTGCCAGCACGATGATTCCGCCCGCCGCGCCCCAGTCGGCCAACAGATTCACGTAGTCGTTGTGCGCGCGGTCGGGGCGCCTCTGCACGTTTTCCGGCCGGTACTCGCGGAAGCGGTAGTCGAAATGCGCCGGGCCAACGCCCCACCAGAAATGATCCTGCCACATCCGCTCCGCCACCCTCCAGATGTCGAACCGCGCGTCAAGAGTGTATTTGCTTCCGCTGTCCGATTCTTCCACGTGCCGCATATAACCGAGGGTTTGGGACAAATAATTGGTGACAAAAATGGTTCCGCCGCCGAGCCAAACGAACAACAATAACAGCGCGCGCCAGCGATGATTGCGGTGGCCGGCCAGCGTGAGCAAAAGTGCCAGCAGCCCCACCGCCGCTGCCACCCAGCCGCCACGCGAAAGCGTCACCGCCAGACCCGCCCCGATGATCAGCGCCGCGTAGCCGAGCAGGATGCGGAGCACCGCGTTCATCCGTCCGGCCAGAAGATACGCCACCGCCAGCGGCAGCAGCATTTCGAGAAATCCGGCCAGATTGTTCGGCGAAATGTAAGTGCCCGAAGCGCGGCCCTCATAAGGCGAAATCAAATTCCAGACGTGGTTTGAATGCGTCAAAAGCTGGGCGCCCGCGTAGCTGGAAATTCCCACTGCCAGAAAAATCATTGTGTAACTCACAATTTGTACCGACTCCTGGCGAAACAAATTGTTGACGATGGCGAAAAACAAAAAAGCGTACACCAGCACCTGAATCATCTCCAGCCGCGCGACGTATTCGATGTCCGCCGTGAGATAACGCGCGACGGCGTAAACCGCGAAGGCCAGCACCACCCAGCTGATTGGCGGCCAGAGCAACTGCGGCTTCGGGCTGAGCCACAACCGCAACGCCCACACGAGCATCACGGCGATGGTGAGTCCCTGCACGACGAGAAATGCCCAGGCATCCACCGCGCCCATGGCCAGCGGGGCGAAAACCAGAATCGCGAGCACCAACCCCAAAATGATGCGCTCGCACCCGATGTCCAGCCGCTTGCGGTCAATGGCCATTTTGTCCGGCAAAATGAACTCTGGCCGATGCGGAGTAAAGCGCATTTGCCCGCCGATGCAATTTCAGTTAGTTTTTCCCGCAAGAATATGACCGATCCGCGTTACCTGAAACTGTCCAAACTATTGGTGGAGTACTCCACCGCATTGAAAAAGGGCGACCGCATCCTGCTCGAGATGATTGACGTGCCCGACGAATTCACCATCGAACTCATCCGCGCCGTCCGCGCGGCGGGGGCGACCCCGTTTGCCGAAGTCCGGCACTCGCGGGTTTCGCGCGAACTTTTGCTGGGGACCAATGAAAAGCACGCCGCGCAGGTGCGCGACCTCGAGCTGTTCCGCATGAAAAAGATGCAGGCGTACATCGCGATCCGCGGCAGCGAGAACGCGAGCGAGAATTCCGACGTGCCCGGCGACCGGATGCAGCTTTATTCGCGCTTCACCCGGCCGGTGCTGGATTATCGCGTCAACCAAACGCGCTGGTGCGTGCTGCGCTGGCCGACGCCGGGCATGGCGCAGGCCGCGGGCATGAGCACCGAGGCGTTCGAGAATTTGTATTTCAACGTTTGCACGATGAATTATGCCAGGATGGCGCGCGCGATGGTCCCGCTGGAACGCCGCATGAAACGCGCCAACCGCGTCCGGCTCAAGGCCCCGGGCACCGATCTGACTTTCAGCATCCAGGGCATTGGCGCAAAAATGTGCCGGGGTGACCGGAACATTCCCGACGGCGAGGTTTTTTCCTGCCCGGTGAAAAATTCCGTGAACGGCGTCATTCAATTCAACACGCCGACGATTTATGCAGGGACAAAATTTGAAAACGTACGGCTCGAATTCAAGGACGGCAAAATCATCGCCGCAACGGCGAACCAACCGAAGCGGCTGAACGAAATTCTGGACACCGACGCCGGCGCGCGCTACGTGGGCGAATTTTCGCTCGGGTTCAATCCCCATATTTTGAACCCGATGTGCGACATTTTGTTTGACGAAAAAATCGCCGGCTCGCTGCATTTCACGCCGGGGCAAGCCTACAAGGAATGCGACAATGGCAACCGCTCGGCGGTGCATTGGGACATGGTGCTGATCCAGCGCCCGGAATGGGGTGGCGGCGAGGTGTGGTTCGACGGCGAACTGATCCGGAAAGACGGCATGTTTGTCCCAAAGGATTTGAAACCGCTGAATCCGGCGAAGCTGAAATGAAAACGCCGCCGCGAACCGAAGCTCGCGGCGGCAACAAATCCAACCGGCACTTTATGCCGCTTCCTTGAGCATCCCGAGGAATTGCTTCATGGCCGGCGAGAGCACTTTGTTCTTCTTGTAGATCGCGGCGATGGGCCGGTAATAAGAACCATCCTCAACCTGCACGGCAGCCAGCGTCTGCTTGGCGACCTCCTGTATGACCGTGCCTTGCGGCACAATGGAAACGCCGGCGTCAATTTCCACCGCGCGTTTCACCGTTTCGATGTTGTCGAATTCCATCGCGTGTCTGGGGTCCACGCCGTGCTCCTTCAAAATTTTGTCCAGCGCCTTGCGCGTGGGGATGTCCGGCTCGAAGCCGATGATCTTCTGCCCGGCGAGTTGTTTGAACTTGATGGATTTCTGTTTGGCGAACGGGTGCTGCGGATGGCAAATCAACACCAGCGGGTCCTTGCGCAGCGCGACGATTTCGAGCTTGGAGTCCTTGGCCGGATACGCGACCAACCCCATGTCCACGACGTTGCTGAACACGTCCTCATAAACCTGATTGGCGCGGCGGTATTCAACGTGGACGTTGACCGGCGGATACAACTTCATGAACTTTTTGATATACGGCGGCAAATCGTGCAGGCCGATGCTGTAAATCGTCGCCACCCGGATCGTGCCGGAAATGATGTCTTTCAATTCCTGCAACTTGCTGTGCAGGGACTCATAAGTCTGGATGATTTGTTTGCTGTAGTCGTAGAGGGTCTGCCCTTCGCGCGTGAGGCGGAACTTCTTTTTGCTCCGCTCAATCAGCAGCGACTTGAACTGCCGTTCGAGTGAACTGATCTGCTGGCTCACGGCAGATTGAGTGACTTCGTTGATTTGCGCGGCTTTGGTGAAACTGCCCGTTTCGGCCAGGTCGCAGAACACTTTCAAGCTTTCAATTTGCATAAGCGGGATTGAACAACAAATTCAAGTTCTAGTCAATAGTAGTTTTGCTGGCGAGTACGTGCTTTACTTTGGCCAGCAATTCCGCGCTCGTGAACGGCTTCTGCAAATAGGCCGTGCCCGTTTGTCCGTCCACCGGCATCGCATAGCCGCTCGTGCATAAAATCCTCAGGGCCGGCGCCAATTGCCGGATGTGCTCGACGAGTTCGCGCCCGCCCATGCCCGGCATCACCAGGTCCGTCACCACCAGATCCGCCTTGATGTCGTCGCGCGCCAAAATCGCCAGCGCCTGCTGGCCGCTGTTCGCCGTCAAAACCTTGTAGCCATATTCCGTCAAAATCGTCTCGGCCATCGTCAACAACAGATTTTCGTCGTCCACCACCAGCACGGTTTCTGTCCCATGCAAATTGGCCTCCACCGCGGTGCTTTCGTGGATGAAATCTTTTTCCGCGGGCAGATAAATCCGCGCCGAGGTGCCGGCGCCCGGCTGGCTGGAAATCACCACGCCGCCGTCGTGATTGGTCACAATGCCATAAACCAATGCCAGCCCCAGACCCCGATGGGATTTTTTGGTCGTGAAAAACGGCTCAAAAATCCGCGGCAACACGTCCAGTTCAATGCCGGCGCCGTTGTCCGTAATTTCCACGCAAACGTGAGCGCCCGCCGTCAGCCGCACGTTGCGGTCCTGCGTCGGCTCGGTCAATTCCAGGTTGCGCGTTTGCACGGTGATCTGTCCCTTATGGCTGTCACTGACCGCTTCCACGGCATTCTCCAGAATCTTGGTCAACACCTGCTGCAGCTTGACCTCGTCAAATCGCACGGCGAACAGGCTCTTTTCAAATTGCACGTTCCACGAGATTTTCGCGCCTTGCGCATTGCGGAAAAACTCCACGCAACGGTTCGCCACCGCGTTCAAGTTGCCCGATGGGGTGCGGTGGGTTTCCTTTTCCTGGCGGCTGAAGGTCTGGAGCTCATTGGCAATTTCCGCTGCGCGGGAGGCGGATTTTTCCACCTCCATCAGCGAACGCCGCCACGGATGTCCCGCCTCGGCCTTGCTCAAAAGCAGCGATGTGTGGCCGAGCACGCTCGTCAGCGCGTTGTTGAAATCCAGCGACACCGTCCGCGCCAGTTGCAGTGCGCAATCCAGTTTCTGTTTGAGCGCCGCGCCGCTCGCGTCGGGCGCGGACGCCGGCGCCCGTTCCGCCGCGGGCAGCAATTGCAGGACATACCACTTGCTCCCGTCACGGCTGAAGGCGCAAATCACCGCGTTGAATCTGGCCGTCGCGCCGCTCGCGGTGCGAAGTTTCAATTCAATGGCGGGCGCGGGCGATTGCTCCCAACGCACGAAATAATCCTCCGGCTTGCCGCCGTTTTCCGGCGACCAAATCGCTGACAACGCCGGCGCTTCGCCGGTCAAAGCCTTGCCAAACGTGGCCGCCGCCGCCGCGTTCGCGCGCAGCACCACGCTGCCCGCGTTCAACAGCAGCGCCGGCCAGGCCGCACCCTCCAGACCAAATACAACTTCAGGCTTCATTCAAAATCGCAAAAACAAGGCAGCCTACCGTTCCTCCGGAAAATTTCAAGGAACGATGACGAAGGCCCGCGGTAAAAGTTCGCGCACGGAAAATTCCCGGTTTCTTTTCAAATCACGGCTGTCCGCCACCCACACCCTGGCGCCCGGCGCGTATTCCGCCAGCAATTGGCGGCAGGCGCCGCAGGGCATCGGCCCGCCCGGCGCGCGCGCCACGACCGCCACCGCGACAAAATCCTTCTTCCCGCTGGTCAACGCCTTGAACAGGGCCACCCGCTCCGCGCAGCAGGTCAAACCGTAGCTCGCGCTCTCGACATTCGCGCCGCCGATGATTTCGCCGGATTTCGTGAGCAGCGCCGCGCCGACCTTGAATTTGGAATACGGGGCGACCGAACCTTCGCGCGCCCCGGCCGCCGCGCGAATCAATTTTTGAGAATCAATTTTCATTTTTACCCAACCGCGGATGGACACGGATTTACACGGATATATTTTAGTTTTCCTGCGCAACCTTGAGGCGGCGCAATGCTTTCTCGTAGCGCAGGCTGGCAACCTGCTGTGTCGCCGACTGGCAGTCGGCCGGGCGTCCGAAGCCGGTGGCGCCAGCGGATTACCAATCCGCGATACAGCAGACAGACTGTCTGCGCTACTTTGGCTGCGGCCATTGCCGCGTCAGGTTTATGCGCGGTTAATTTTCCCGTAAAGTTCCGCAAAATTTTTCAGCCATTCCGCGGCCGTGACTTTCACCCGTTCGGCCGTTTCCAGCACCTCGCCATGGGACAGTTTCTTTCTGCCGCGCCCGGCGGCCAGATTGGTCACGCACGAAACGGCCGCGACGTTCAAACCGCATTGCCGCGCCACCATCGCCTCCGGCACCGTGCTCATGCCGACCGCGTCCGCGCCGAGCCGCGCAAACGCGCGGATTTCCGCCGGCGTCTCGTAACTCGGCCCGCAAACGGCGAGGTAAACGCCCGAACGAAGTTTCATTTTGCCTGCGGGCGCGGCTTTGAGCAACAACGCATTCAACTTCCGGTCATAAACCTGCGTCAGATCCACGAAACGCTGAAGTGGCACGGGCGTCCCGCCCGTATGCTGCATTTCTTCGCACGGGCGGGACGCCCGTGGCACTGCCATTGGCCGCAGCGGATTGGCGCCCATGAAATTGATGTGATCGGTCAACACCATGAAATCGCCGGGGCGGAATTTTTTGTTGATGCCGCCCGCCGCGTTTGTCAGCAGCAGGTCGCGGATGCCGAAGGCCGCGAGCGCGCGAACGGCGAACGTGACGCGTTCCATCGCATGGCCTTCGTAAAAATGCGCCCGCCCGCTCAACACCATCACCGGCGTTTTACCGAGCCGGCCAAAATACAATTCGCCCGCGTGGCCGCTCACGCCGGGAACGGGAAAGCCGGGAATTCTCGCGTAGGGAACCTTCTTCTCCACGCGCAGTCCGGTCAGGACATGATGAAAACCGCTGCCGAGCACGAGGGCGAGTGTCGGGCGCAGCGGTGAAATTTTTTTGAGCCGCGCGGCGGCGGTTTGTGGATTGGCTTCCAATTTCATTTTTACAGGGATTGAGTTTTCCAGAAAAGCGCCGCAGGTGCGACATCTTTGTAGAACTGAATTCCAAATACGACCAAGCTCCGTAGGAGCGAAATAGTCGGGAACTTTTATGCCGCTCCTGCGGAACTTTGGATTTTTATGCTGCGGATGCTACAAAGATTTCGCACCTGCGGTGCTGGCATCATGTGCAGAAAAAACGGGATTTGTTGAGAATCTCATCCAGAGGTTTGACGCGGCCTGCGCGATAATCTTCAAGCGCCTCTTCTGCAAGCTTGTACAGTCGTCCGGCCTTGGCATCCGCTTGAATCTGCTTGTCCCAAAGTTCCTCGCGCAGTTCCTGAAGCCAGTCGGCGACTTCGTGGATTTCCTGCACGGTGCTCACGCCGGAAGTTTAATCCAGCAATGACCGCATCGCAACGGGCTTTTCGCCACGCGCAAACTGGCACATCAGAAGGAACTGCAACCGGTGTGAAAATTCTGAATCCCGGTTGACACCGTATCGCATCAGATTATTTTGTTTACATGAACATTGAGCTGCCGCGAAACCTTGAAAACTATGTGACCGAACTGGTTCAAACCAGCGGTTACAAAGGGTCGGACGAAGTGGTTTCGGAAGCATTGCGCGAGCATCAATCCCGCCGTCAAGGAATGGAGGTCGTGATGACGCCGGAGCTTGAGCGGCTGCTGGACGAAGGGCTGGAAAATCTTGAGCAGTCCAAAACGACGGACGAATTGCGCTGCCGGTCATGATCCGGGCCAGATTCAGTCCAAAAGCTGCGCGCGATTTGGACGAGGTTTCCCGCCACATTGCCACCGACAATCCTGAAGCGGCGGAGCGTGTCCGTCGAACCATTCTCAACACCGCCGATTTTCTTGTCCAACACCCGGAACTGGGCAGGCGCATCCGCAAAGGGGCTCCGCGCCACGCGCAAATCCGCTGGTTCGTTGTTCCAAGATTTCACAGCTACCTGATTTTTTACCAACCGTTTCAGGAAACGGTCATGGTCATTCGTGTGCTTCACGCGGCGCGGGATTGGACGCGCTTTTTTCCTGTTTCAAAAAATCCGCAGGCATAATTATGCGGACAGGATTCGCGGAATTTTTTGGAATTAAAGTTTGTTCATCCGGTTGATTCTGTCTCCAATCCAAATTGCACCACTTGATTTATTCGTTTTTTGCAATACCTTCATTCGCTCGATTTATGGAATTGAACAATGACGAAATCCGCCGGTACTCGCGGCACCTGATTCTGCCCGAAGTCGGCCTGGCCGGCCAAAAGAAAATTCGTGCCATCGGTTCGTCTTTCTCGACTTGAGCATCCGGTCAAATCGGTTAAATTGATGGCATGAAGAAATGGATTGTCGCCGATCCGGAACACCTGGGCGGAAGCCCGCGAGTGCGCGGCACGCGCATTTCCGTGGCGCTCATTCTGGAGTCGCTCGCCTCCGGCATGTCGGTGACGGAAATTGTGGACGCTTATCCGAGTCTGACCGAGGAATCGGTGCGCGGCACGCTGGCTGAACTGGCACATCAGAAGGAACTGCAACCGGTGTGAAAATCCTGCTGGACGAGAACCTTCCACGAAAACTCGTCGCGGCGTTGCGCGCGGAAGGCCACGAAGTCGAATCCGTCGTCACTCTGCGGATGCAAGGATTGGACAATGGCAAACTCTACCAATTCGCGATCCAAAACTTTGACCTGTGCTTCACGCGCGATTTCGGTTTCGCCAACAGCGTTCGGCAAAAACCACCTCCGGAAAAACTCAAGTTGCTGCACGTGACGTTGCCCCAGAAACCACAGGATGAATTTGTAGCGGATTTTATTTCGGCCTTCCGCGCCAGTAATTGGGCGCAATTTCAACACGGCGACGATTGGCCTTGAATTTTGATCCGGCCGCCCGGCTTGATTTATTTCGCAACTGCAATACTCTTATAAACTCGATTTATGGAATTGAACAATGACGAAATCCGCCGCTACTCGCGGCACCTGATTCTGCCCGAAGTCGGCCTGGCCGGCCAAAAGAAAATCAAGGTGCCCGGGTTCACTTTTCTGTACCACTCCATGGGTTAGTCCGGGGACTGGGTTCATGTTAGTTTTTGGTTCTGGTTTTGTCCATCCCCGGCAGAGGGAGGGCGTAGCCCGACCGGCAGCTTTTGGATTCCGGGCGACAGCGCATTGTAATGGCGCCAAAATCTCGGGGAGGTGCCAGTGTTCATGGAAGTGGCTTGCAGCGACCCGCCAGATAGTCCTGCTTGGCCTCTTCCATCAATTTATCGAGCTTCCCGGCCTTGGCATCCGCTTGAATCTGCTTGTCCCAAAGTTCCTCGCGCAGTTCCTGAAGCCAGTCGGCGACTTCATGGATTTCCTGCGGCTTCAGTTTTTGAATGGCCGTTTCGATTTCCTGCACTGTGCTCATGACGGAAATTTAATCCAGCAATGACCGCATCGCAACGGGCTCTTCGCTGCCCGGCACGATGGCGAGCGTCGGGCGCAGCGGTGAAAAATATTTTGAGCCGCGCGGTGGCGGTTTGCGGATTCGGTAAATTCATCTTGCGCCGGCTTCAACAAGATTCATAGTTCGCGCAAGAGCCGTTCGTATTTGTCGTGCGGGCCGGTCCGGAACCGGGCAGATTGTCATCCCGTTGTTGGACCAAGATCCAGCTTCAAAAAGATAATGTCTTTAATAAAATTAAAAGCCGAAATGAGATTGATTCACCTCGTTGCCCCCTCCTTCTTTTCGGCACCTCAGCAGCGTCTTCAAACATTCGAGGGCGGATTTGCGCAGCTTCGATTCGTACTGTGCGAGGTTGGTTAAAATGTTGTCGGTCTGGAGATCGTTCACCAGGGCCAACGAGGACTTGCGCCGATTCCCTTCAGGCGAAATGCCGTAGCGCGTGAATATTTCGGCCTCGAATTCTGGGAACCGCCTTAACCGCCATGACAAGCCAATGTACTCCTCTGCAAGGTGTCTCTCCAAAGGGTTACGCGGACATAGTTGGTGCAACTGGCTTTCGTGGAAGGCGGCATATCCTTCCCAGGTTTCACCTGGCAGCAATCCTTTTTGAGAAAACAAACCGCACTCTTTGGAATGCATAAGGTCTCGGTGCGCCCCTTCGGGCGCCGGGGGTCCGTTGCCGGACGAATTGACGGTTCTATTGGCTCCTGCGGGATCGCTGATTACCCCGCCCGGTGTTGAAGATGTTGTTGTTTCCATAGGCTAATTCAATCTGTCTACTAATTTTAGTAACCTAATGTTTTCCTCCCAAAGCTCGTGGCGCCTTTGCTGCAGCGTTTTGGGTTTTCCCTCGGGCTTGAGATGTTCTTCTGCGAGCCGGCTGAGCCGCTGCAGTTCGGTCGGGGTTAAGTCCTTTGTGAACAAGTCGTTCATCGGCTTTTTCAGGCGTTTCCATAAACTTGCTCTGCACAGTGAAAGTTCGAGAATTTCCTCGCGGCACACCTCATCCGACACAGCACGGAGCAACTTGCCGCCTTCGTCCAGGTATTTCCTGTGCGCTGCAAATTCCTCCTTAACCCGTTCCTGTTCTTTGAGGTTGCTTCGAATTGACGGACAGGAAATTGAGTAAACAATGAACTCACAAGCGCATGAACTCAACACCTGTCATCAGCCGCCGTAAATTCGACGAAACGTTTAAACGCGAAGCCGTCC
>Ga0181538_10000513_pt1 | contig 45800 bp, 35 predicted proteins | sample PEATcosm2014_Bin_40_FD_119773 | JGI IMG/M metagenome (GOLD analysis project Ga0181538, IMG submission 119773) | Peatland microbial communities from MTU Mesocosm Facility, Houghton, MI, USA - PEATcosm2014_Bin23_30_metaG | ecosystem: Environmental > Terrestrial > Soil > Wetlands > Peat | place...
GAACGTGGAGCATCGATGACACGTCCACCCCGGGCGGGCCCGTGGGCGTCTTCAATTTCGGCGCGGATTCAGCAAGCGTTCCCGACAGCGGTGGGACGGCTCTCCTGATCGGCCTTGGCCTCGTGGGATTAGGGGCTGGCATGGTTGCCCAGCGCCGCAGGCACACGAAGGCGTAAGCCGGCTTCCAATCCGTTTCCTCTTTAGAAAAAGCTGCACCGGCGAAAGCCGGTGCAGCTTTTCTTTGTCATTGCCGCAGGAACCCGCGTAGGATCGGCGGCACGGATCCAGAGCCATGATGAATATTGCCTCCGAAATACCCCTGGCCAGCGCGGTGTGCGCCGGTGCGCTTGCCGCCGGATCCCTCCTGCGCAGGCGCCACGGCTTGGCGGACTTCGCCTTTGCCGCGGGCATGATCGGGTTGTCAGCCGAAGGCGTGTTCGCCTGGATGACGGTCCGGGCGCACGCGCCGGACGCCGAACTGATCGCTTGGCAGAAATGGAGCCTTTTCGCCACGGCCTTCCTGCCTTTCTGCTGGCTCCTGTTCAGCCTTAGCTACGCCCGGGGAAATGCGCGTGAATTCGTCTCCAAATGGCGACTGGCCCTGGCCGGGGCCTTTTTCCTGCCGGTCGGAATCGCCACGGTCTTTCGCAGCCAGCTGGTCGTTTCCCTGAGGCCGAGCGGCGCGCAGTTGTTCAGCGCCGCTAAGCTGGGATGGCCGGGCATCGTGCTGGCTCTCCTCGTGCTCGCCGGATCGGTCCTGGTGCTCATGAACCTCGAGCGCACCTTCCGGGCTTCGGTTGGGACGATGCGCTGGCGGGTCAAGTTCATGCTGATGGGGGTCGGCATCCTGTTCCTTGTCCGAATCTACACGGCCTGCCAGGAGCTCCTGTTCCGGGCGATCAACCTGTCCCTGGAAGACCTGAACGCGGGGACGCTCTTGGTGGTTTCCGTGCTCATCCTGAGGTCGTTCTTCCGCGCCGGCCCGATGGACCTCGATGTCTACCCCTCGCATTCGGTCCTGCAGGGATCGGTCACCGTCCTGCTCGCAGGCATCTACCTCTTGATTGTCGGGCTGTTTGCCAAGGCCGTCGTCTATGTCGGCAGCGGCAACGTATTCGTGCTCGAGGCGCTTCTCGCCCTGGTCTCGCTCGTGTTGTTCGTGGTGCTTCTGCAGTCCGACCGCCTGCGCCTGCGCCTCGGGCGTTTCGTGAGCCGCCATTTTGATCGGCCGCTTTACGACTATCGGACCGTGTGGAGGAAATTCACCGAGGGCACGGCATCCCAGGTCGACCAGACCGAGCTGTGCCGCTCCCTTGTGAAGATGGTCGCGGACCTGTTTCAGGCCCTCTCCGTGGCAATCTGGATCGTCGACGAGGATTCCATGACCCTGGCCGCTTCGACATCGCTGTCGGAGGCCAAGGGCCGCGAGCTGGCCCCGGAAAAGGCGGACGTGGCCGAGATCACCGGGTATTTCGAGGAGAATCCCGAGCCGTGCGACGTCGAGTCCTTGAAAGAGCGCTGGACGGGGGCTCTCAAGCGGATGCATCCGTGCGATTTCCCCAAGAGGGAGAACCGGGTCTGCCTGCCGATGATCGCGCAGGGAAAGGTCGCCGCGCTCATGATCCTTGGCGACCGCGTGAGCGCCGTGGACTTCACGGCGCAGGATTTCGACATGCTCAGGTGTGTCGGCGACCACGCCACCGCCGGCCTGGTGAACGTGCAGCTTGCCCAGAAGCTCCTTCAGGCCAGGGAGCTGGAGGCCTTCCAGACCATGGCGGCGTTCTTTGTCCACGACCTGAAGAACGCCGCGTCTACGCTCAGCCTCATGCTCAAGAACCTTCCCGAGCATTTCGAGGACCCCGCCTTCCGGGAGGACGCCTTCCGGGGGGTCTCAAAGTCGGTGGACCACATCAACCATATCATCGGGCGGCTGGGCCTCCTGCGCAGCGAACTGGTGACCCGGCCGGTCGAGACGGACCTGAACGAGGTGATCGGCGATGCCGTGGCCGGCCTTGAGTCGGAACCCGGCTTTGTGATCGCGAAGGATCTCTCCCCCCTGCCGAAACTGGCGCTGGACAGGGAGCAGATCGGCAAGGTCGTCACCAACCTCCTGCTCAACGCCAGGGAATCCCTGCCCGGCAGGGGGCGGGTCGAGCTGGCAACCCGCCAGGAGAATGGCTGGGTCGTCCTTTCAGTCCGCGACGAGGGCTGCGGCATGAGCGCGAGCTTCATCGAGCGATCGCTCTTCCGCCCCTTCCAGACGACGAAGAAGAACGGCCTCGGGATCGGGATGTTCCAAAGCAAGATGATCGTGGAGGTCCACGGAGGCCGGATCGCGGTCGCGAGCGAGCCGGGCAAGGGCACGACGATCCAGGTCTACCTCCCGGCGAAAGGGAAAACCGGATGAAACCCAAGCTGCTCATCGTCGACGACGACGACGAAATCCGCACCCAGATGAAGTGGGCGCTGGCCGCGGACTACGAGATCCTGTCCGCAGGGGACCGCCCATCCGCCGCCGAAATGTTCCGCTCCGCGCGCCCCGCCGTGGTGCTTCTCGACCTGGGGCTGCCCCCCAGCCCGGCCACGCCGGCCGAGGGCCTCGGCGCGCTGTCCGAACTGATGGCCATGGACAGCCTGGCCAAGATCATCGTCATCACCGGACAGGGGGAAAAGGACATAGCCCTGCAGGCCATCGGGACCGGAGCCTACGATTTCCTCGGCAAGCCGCTGGACATGGACGAGCTGAAGGTGCTGCTCAGGCGGTGCTTTCACGTCGCCAGGCTCGAGCGCGAGTTCCGCGAGCTGCAGCAGAGGCTTGAGGGGGATTCGTTCGAGGGATTGCTCGGCACCAGCACGTCCATGCAGGCCGTGTTCAATTCCGTCCGGAAGGTGGCCACGACCGACGCCCCGGTGCTCATTCTCGGCGAGAGCGGCACCGGCAAGGAGGTGACGGCGCGGGCCATCCATCACCTGAGCGCGCGAAGGAACGAGCCCTTTGTCGCGATCAATTGCGGGGCCATTCCCGAGACCCTCATGGAAAGCGAGCTCTTCGGACATGAGAAGGGCTCCTTCACCGGCGCCCATATCCAGCGCAAGGGAAGGATCGAGAACGCGGCGGGCGGCACCCTTTTCCTGGACGAGATCGCGGACATCTCCCCCATGCTGCAGGTCAAGCTCCTGCGGTTCCTGCAGGAGCGCTGCATCGAGCGCGTGGGCGGCCGGCAGGAAATCCAGGTGGACACCCGCGTGATCGCCGCCACCAATGCCGACCTCAAGAAACGGTTGGGCGACGGCACCTTTCGCGAGGACCTGTACTATCGGCTGGCGGTGGTCCAGATCCTGCTGCCCGCGCTGAAGGACCGGGGCGACGACGCGGCACTGATCGCCCGCTCGCTGCTGCAGCAGTATTCAGCCGAGAATGGGAAGACAAATCTCGCCTTCGGCGCCGAGGCCCTGCACGCGATTCGCAAGTATTCCTGGCCCGGAAATGTCCGCGAACTGCAGAACAGGGTGAAACGCGCCGTGATCATGAGCGTGGGCAAGCGGGTCACGGCCGAGGACCTCGAGCTGGAGGGGGGAACGCAAGTCGCCAAGGCGGCCTCGCTCAAGGAGGCACGGGAATCGCTTGAAAGGGAGATGGTTCAGGAGGCGCTGCGGAAGCACTCGGGGAAGATCACGGCTGCGGCGGCCGATCTTGGGATCAGCCGCCCCACCTTTTACGAGCTGATGGAAAAGCTTGGCGTGCAAAAGCCGGAATGACAGAATCCAACCTAATCAATTCCATGAAAACTTCCCCTGCCTCGAAGGCCTTCAAGCCGGTCCCGCTCATCGTCCATCGTCTCGTATTCGGCATGCCAAGGGCGGCATTGGGCGCCCTTGCGTTCGCGGCGATGGCCGGCTTCACGGGCTGCGAAGCCCCCCCCGCCGTGCCGTCGGGCATGGAGGAACAGCACGCGGAGCTCACGCTGCGCGAGGGCGATGTGGTCAGGATTACCTTCCCCGGGGCGCCCAACCTGGACGTGGCGGCCCAGCCGATAAGGAGGGACGGCAAGATCACCCTGCCGATCGTCGGTGAAATCACCGCCGTAGGACTGACTCCGATCGCGTTGCAGGATCAGCTGGTCAAGCTGCTCGCCGACCAGCTTCAGTCAAAGGAGGTGGTGGTCACCGTCGAATCCTCCTCCTTCTCCGTCTTCGTCGACGGCAGGGTGCTCCGTCCCGGCAAGATTGTCGCGGACCACCCGATCACCATCCTGGAGGCGGTCATGGAAGCCGGGGGATTCGACTACAGCAAGGCCGACACCGAAAAGGTCCTGGTGATCCGGCACAAGACCGGAGCCAAGGGCTACGACTACTTCACGCTGGACCTCAAGCAGGTGCTCGACGGGAAGAAGGCCGACCTGTTCTATCTGGCTCCCGGCGACGTGGTGCACGTGCCGGAGAAATTCTCCTGGTACTGAGGCCCGGATTCCCCCGGCGCTTTTCCGCCCTGAGGCACGATTCCGGCGCCTGCGGACCGACGATGCCGGCCTAGGGGGTCTGGTTCGCGAAGCGGGCTCGTTTGATGTCCAGGCAGTCGCGCACGGTCCTGACCAGAGTCTTCACATCATAGGGCTTGGGCAGGAAAGTTAAATCTTCGGGCATTCGCTCGTGGGGTTTCACGATTTCCCCGCTGTAACCGCTGGAAACGACCCCGATCAGGGCGCCGTCTCTTTGTTTCAGCTGTTCGAACAGCTCGATGCCCGTTACGTGTCCCGGCATCCTCATGTCGGTGAACAAGAGGTCGATCTCTTCCTCGTGGTCGTCCCACACTTGGATCGCCTCCGAACCATTGCCCGCCTCGAGGACATGATACCCGTACAGCTGCAGGCCCAGCACGACCATCTTTCGAACGGCCTGTTCGTCGTCCACCACCAGGATCGTTTCCTTTCCGTTCTGCGACCCTAAGATGAGAGACCCGGATCCGGACGGCGCGGCTTCGGTCAAGGCGGGAAGATAGACGCGGAAAGTGCTGCCCTGGCCCATCTGGCTGGCCGCCTCCATCCAGCCCTTGTGCTGCTTCGTTATTCCATAGACGGTCGACAGCCCCAGGCCCGTCCCGTTCCCCAAGGCCTTGGTGGTGAAGAATGGCTCAAAGACGCGCTCCAAGGTCGCAGAGTCCATGCCGCGGCCGGTGTCGGTCACCGAAAGACACACGAACGACCCCGGCGACGCCTCGGGATTTACCCGGGCCGCGTTGGAGTCCAGTTTGACCAGTCTGGCGTCAATCGTTATCCGTCCGCCCTCCGGCGCCATTGCGTCCTGCGCGTTCAGGCACAGGTTTGTTATCAACTGCTCTATCATGACGGTGTCCGCCTCCACCCAAAGGGGCTCGCTGCCGGCGGTATACTCCAGTTGGACATCCTTGCTTAACAACCGCCGCAGCATGTCGAGCAGGTTGGCCAGCACCGCAAGCATATCCAAGGGTCGCATGCACGCGGCTTGCTGGCGGCTGAACATCAGCAGTTGGCGGGTCAAGCCCGCGGCGCGCTTGGCTTCGCTCTCCAACTGGCCGAGCATTCCTTTCGCGGCTTCCGGCAGGCCCGGGCCGTCCAGCAGGATGTTGAGCCGCAGCAGCATCGACGTAAGGATGTTGTTGTAGTCGTGCGCCACGCCGCTCGCCAGCTGGCACACCGCCTCCATCTTCTTGATCTGCTGCAACTTCGCCTCGAGGCGCCTGCGGTCGGTGATGTCGCGGATGTTGCACTGGATCACCTTCCGGTGCTCGGCCTCGAACAAGTTGCTGACAAACTCCACCTCGCGCCGCTGCCCATCCCGGGTTTCAAGTGGCAGGTTCTCGTAACGGACATAGCCTTCCTGCAGCAGAGTGGCAAAAGCCAACTCAAAGAATGCGCGCTCCTTGAAAAAGCCGATCTTCCAAAGCCGCCGGCCCAACAATTGCTCACGGGTATAGCCCAGCATATCCAGCAAGAACGGGTTCGCGTCCGTGATCAGCCCGGTCCTGGCATCGACAATCAATATGCCGTCCTGGGCAGTCTCGAAAAGCCGCCGGTACTGGAGCTCGGAATTCTCCAAGGCCTGCAATAAGGCCTCCTCGCGTTGCTGAACTTGAATCATCGGAATCTGCGGAAGTGCGCTGGTACAAGGATCCTTCGCTTTGGACCCGGATTATTTCAGAAAGGAAGCCTAGCGGCGTTTGTGGAATTTCGTTGGCGACGCGCCAAGACAGAAGCGCCAATCGACAGAAAATGTGGCGATTGCAAATGGGGGCTGAATCACAATTGGGTGTGCGCGGGAAATTGTCGCATAGGATATGCCAATGCGCCGCCACTGCATGTTGCGGCACACGGACGTCCATAAACCGATGGATGCCTAAAAATAACGCCGCCTGAAATGTGGTAAGAACAATCGGGGCTGGCCGCTCAATCGATGGCTCTTTGTAAGGCAGTCCGACAGTTCGAACCGCGGGTTTACACTCAATCCATCGGGGATAGCCCGGATCCATGGAACAGGCACGCTCTGCCGGCTCCTTGTTCCCCTAGCCGCAATTGACAGAAGATTCTGTGGCGATTGAGCGGAGTCCCTTGTTTCTCAAAGCCGCCGTCCGGGTTGCGTAACAGGCACACCCTCACAAAAAAAGAACGGCCGCCCCAAAGGGCGGCCGTTCCTGAAGCTCCAGAAACTCTTTGGTCAGGTTGCTTGGCGCATCTGCCTGCGGCCGAAGGCAAGAAGGCCCACAACCGCCACACCCAGCAGGAGCCACGTCGCTGAGGTCTCGGGGACCCCGGGATGGCCACCAGAGATGACGTATCCGTTCGCCAGAACGGCTGGATCGTTGTATTCCGTCATTTCTCCAGCGGGCGAGGACGTGTAAACGTCGACGACATTGGTCGGCAACTCCCCAGTTATCTGGGTGAGGAACGTAGTGTCGTCGGTATCAGTGAATGGGAACGTCACGCCTGCATCGATGGGATTGCCGGAACCGACCGGGCCGACGCCGTACGTGAACAGGGGGCCATAGCCACCAACCGGGCTCGCATTACCCGTCAGAAGCCCGATAGCCGGAACGCCGGCGGAATTCGACGTCATCGCCATGACCGCTCCGTTGAATTCGCCAATGTAGCCGTGGCCGCTGGCGCCCGCGAAACCGGCTGCATTCTTGAAGAGCTGGTTCAGATTGCCGTCGTAGGGGTCCCCGGAAAGGCTGTTGGCCAGATTGTCGGATAGGTCGTTGGTGAAAACAGCCACGCCGCCCTGTGTCGGTGAGTTTGCCGCGCCGACATAAGCCAAAATGTTGGCCGCAGCGGTCGCATCCAGATAGCTGCCAAAACTGGAGTCATACCGGCTGACCACGACAGCGCTAAAACTGTTCAGAAAGCCTGGCGTGTCCAACTGGGCGGTGGTCACCTCCGTGGCTGCGCCCGCACCGAACCATTGGTCGAGATCGTAGGAGATCGGATTTGGGTCACCTGGATAAGGAGTGGTGTTGCCGTCATTCCAGACAGCAAAGGTGTAGGTGGGCCCGGCGAAGCTCACGACTGGGAGCGCGAGCGCGGCTATGAGTAGCGGCAGTTTGGACGTTTTCATCATTAGAGTACGGTTGTTGTTTCTGGAGCAGTACGAAGTGCTGTCGCGCGTGAACTAAGCACCGCACATGCCATTTGTACGACACACGATCTATCATGCTAATAATGAGGTAGATAGACTTGAATTGCGTCTGCATCAGGCATGCCTGGATGGGGACAAGTGTCGGTTTCTTTTACTTTCAGGGGCGTTGTTGGGGAGTGAATATGCATATGATATTATAAATTAAATGCTTACGGATTTTGGATCGATTTGTAAGGTTTACCGGCAGACCACAGCGGCAAGCGAATCCCTCCGCTCCCCCCGCACCGGATCTTGCCGGCTGCCGGGAAAGATTTGTGGCGCCATTTTCTATCGGGGGCATTCAATCGATGAAGCGCAACGCTCCAGATCGTCAACGGATTATGAGGGTTTCGGTTCATCAATTGGGCAGCTGCCCGATTCAGACTCGAATGAACCGAACTGGCTTCGCACCGGGCTCGGCATGTGGGCTTATCTTTGGCCAGCCGGCGAAGACGAGAGGCCCGAGGCGCCTAGGTGAGAAACAAAGCCGCCGCAGGCGACTGGCCCTTCATCCGCTGCCGGTCCTTGGTGTTTATGGCGGGCACCTGACTGGCCCCAAGGGCGTCCTGGCTGGTCCAGCCTTCAAAGGTTGTGTGTGTGCGGGCCAAAGGCAGGATGGCGGCCAAATAGCATGAGGCCGGAAAAATATCTTGGTGTTCTTGTGCTTGGATTTGCGGCGGTGGCCGGTTGGGCCGCAACGCCCGCCGCGCCCCCATCGGAATTCGAGGCCTGGCTGAACGGGCGGCCGCTTGAGCTGCACGACTTCCCCCAGGGGGCCTTCGGCCTGTTCGAGGCCGCGGGGGCGGCGGACCTAGAGATCCGCACGGGATTTGATGTCCGCTGGGTGGACGTCCGCCCCAGGTCCGCGGGCGTCGCTCCCGCGATAGGAAACGACCACCACGCCGTCCGGTTCCGGGCTGCGGGCGCGGTTCCCCTGACGGTGGAATTCAACGGCGACCTCAGCAGGGTGGTGCATCTGTTCCCCTACGAGCCCGAGAAGGACGCCCCTGGGCCCGGCACCCCGAACGTCCGCTACTTCGGGCCGGGCCTGCACGAACCCGGCCTCATCGAGCTAAGGGACGGCGAAACCCTGTACCTGGCGCCCGGATCCTGGGTGAAGGGCAACGTGCGCTCGATCGGCTCAAGAGGCGCGGCGATCCGCGGCCGCGGAGTCCTGGACGGCTCCGACATCGGGATCCCGGGGGCCGCGGGCGTCGTTGGCCCGGGAAGCAACGGGCTTCGGAACATGGTCTATCTGGAGGGAACCGAGGGCGCGACGATCGAGGGGATAACCATCTTCAACTGCCGCGGCGCGTGGACGGTCTACATGACCGGCACAACGGGCACCCGGGTCGACGGGATCCGGATCCTCAATCCAAGCGTCAACTACGGCGACGATGGCATCGACATCGTCTCGTCGAGCCGCGTGCTGGTGGAGAACATCTTTGTCCGGACCAATGACGACTGCGTGGTCGTCAAGAACCTGGGCGACGTCGACACGCATGACATCACCGTGCGCCACGCCGTGCTCTGGAACATGCCCACAGGCGGGAACGGCCTGGAGATCGGGTTCGAGACAAGGAACAGGCCGATCCACGGCGTGCGCTTCGAGGACGTCGACATCATCCACGTGGAGCGGGGCTCGGCCATAAGCATCCACAACGGCGACGCCGCCACGGTCGAGGACGTGGACTTCAAGGACATCAGGGTCGAGGACGCGCACCGCAAGCTGATCGACTTCGCGGTGGTGTACGCGCAGTACGGCGCGGACCGGCCCGCGACCGGCGAGGAGAATTCCCGCCGCCTGGACCGCGGGGGCGCGTGGGACGGCCTGCTTAGCTACACGCCCGACGAGAAGCCTCTGCGGGCGAAGTTCCGGGGGCACATCAGGGACATCCGGGTGACGAACCTCCACGTGGTCGGGGGGGCGCTCCCCTACAGCGTCCTTGCCGGCTTTGACAGGGAGCACAGCGTCGAGAACGTCTTGATCGAGGGCCTCCAATACCAGGGTCGCCCGATACGCGGCGCCACCGAGGGCAGGTTCTCGATCGAGAACGCAAGCGTGGAGTTCAGGTAGCCCCGTGGGCGCAATTCGGGTTGAGGAGCGGTGAAGCCGGGCGCGGGCCGGGATGGCCGGGCGCCCGGAGTTCACGGGGCTGCGCCCATTTTCCGACGCCGGCTATCTCGCCATGCGCCTGATCGCGGCCGCGGCCTTTGTTGCGTCGTCCTTTGAATCGAAGCCGAGGTAGCAGACGAACCTCCGGCCGATCGCGGCTGCCGATGTTCCGCGCATGTTCACGCCCGCGGCGCCGACCGCGCCGGCGATCTTCGCGCCCAGGCCCGGCCTGTCATCGCCCTCGATCTTAAGGGTGGCGACGCGCTGGGTGGCGTGGAATCCCGCGCCCGCGGCCGCGGCGCGGACCTTGCCGCCCTTGAGGGGCGCGACGAAAACCACCCCTGTTCCCGGCTTGTTCGGCTGGCGGCGGCCGATCACGCATTCGATGTTGGCGCCCGCCGCGGCTAGGGCGCCCAGGCACGTTGCAAGGGCCCCGGGCCGGTCCTGAAGCTCTGCGACCCACACGTCCGTCTTCGTTACTTTGAGAGCCATGGTAAAACCTCCTGATTAGGGTTGGGGTTGTCCGACAGGACTCGATCCTACCGGCCGGGGGCCGGGAAGGCAAACCCATTGCCGGGCCCAAGCCGCGACTTTGGTCTTGGACGCGGGCCGCTGCGGCGCGACGCTGCCGGGGTTGATGCCCCGTTTCAGCACCGTCCTCTTCGACCTCGACGGCACGCTCGTGAATGCGTTCAAGACCATTCACCGCGCCTATTGCCACACGCTGCCCCTGTTCGGGGTGCCGGCGCCAAGCGCGGAGGAGGTCCGCCGCTCGGTGGGCGGCGGGTTGGAGCATGCCATGGGCCACTTTCTGCCGCCGAACCTTGTCGCCGAGGCGTGCCGGGTCCATGTGGCCTACACGGAGAGGATCCTGCTCGATGATCCCGTGCTTTACGACGGCGCGATGGAGCTGGTCGGCGCCCTGCGCGCGCAAGGGGTCAAGACCGGTGTCCTCACCAACAAGATCGGCGACCACGCCCGGGCCGTGCTCGCGCACCTCGGGATCGCCGCGCAGCTGGACGTGATCATCGGCGCCCGCGACTTCCCGTGGCGCAAGCCCGCCGCCGAATTCACCATGGAGGCCCTTTGCCGGGTCGGCGGAGATGCGGCGCATTCCTGCCTCGTCGGCGACTCGCCCTTTGACATCAAGACCGCGGGCAACGCCGGGCTCCCCTGCTTTTGCGTGACAACGGGAACGCACGACGAGCCGGCGCTGCGCGCCGCCGGCGCGACCGCCGTCTATCCCGGCCTGCGAGCCCTTGCCGCCGCGGAGTTCGGCCTGGCGCTTTGACCACGACCGCCCGCCGGACCCGGGAAGGCGGCCTGCCGGCTCCATTGTTGGCGATCCTCGGGCAAAGGCCGGGAGGGGCCGGAGGCTTGCGCCCCCCGGGCCCGGGTTTAACCTGCGATTCCGTGAGCCACCCGATGGTCCGCGGAACTCAGGCTGAGGAGACGGGGCGGCCGGCGGCCGGAGAGGGCGCGCCGCGGGAGGCCGAGCGGCTCTTCGTCGCCGTGCCGCTGCCGGACGCGGTGCGCGACGAGCTTGTCCGCCTCGTCGAACCCCTGCGCGGCATCTCGTGGACGCGGCCCGCGCAGCTCCACCTCACGCTGCGCTTCATCGGCGATGTCCCGGTTGGCCGGATTGAGGAGATCGAGGAGCGACTGGCGGGGATCCGCGTCGAGTCATTCATCGTCCCCGTCGAGGGGGTGGGGGCATTCCCGCCCAGGGGCCCGCCCCGGGTGATCTGGGCCGGCGTCGGCTCCGGGCATCCGCACCTTTTCCAGCTGCGCCAGCGGCTGGACGACGCCCTGCTGGCGGCCGGGATCGACCTCGACGTGCGCTTCTTCCAGCCCCACATCACGCTCGCGCGCTGCTCGGGGGGCGCGGCGCCGGCCGCCTCGCCGTGGCTGCACCGCCACCGCGAGTTTTCGACCGCGCCATTCCGGGTCAGGGTATTCGACCTCTGCCTCAGCCGGCTTTCCCCCCAGGGCGCGGAGCACGTGCTCAGGCGACGCTATCCCCTCGACTGACTTTCCCCTTCCGTTCCCGGCGGGCGCCGAAGGGCACTTCCGTCAGCTCAGCCGCACCGGCTGCCGGCGCGCACCCCAGGTCCCCGGCTGGCGCTCGAACCGCCCCGCGATCGTGCAGCCGCAGGCCTTGCAGCGGTCGTGATCTAGGTTGTAGGAGCCCATCTCGTACCACTGGCGCTCGATGAGCACCGTGCCGCACGACGGGCACCACGTGCTTCCGCCGGCGGGGTCGTGCACGTTGCCGGTGTACACGTACCTCAGGCCCTTGGAGCGCGCGATGTCGCGCGCCCGCATGAGCGTGGCGATCGGCGTAGGCGGCGTGCCGAGCATCTTGAAATCGGGATGGAAGGCGGTGAAATGCCACGGCACGTCGGGGCCGAGATTGGCCGCAAACCAGTCGGAGGCCCGCTCGATCTCCTCGGTCCGGTCGTTTTCCCCCGGGATCAGGAGGGTGGTGACCTCGAGCCAGACGTCGGTTTCCCTGCGCAGGTACGCCAGCGTGTCGAGCACCGGCTGGAGCCGGCCGAAGCAGAGCCGCTGGTAGAACGAGTCCGTGAACGCCTTTAGGTCCACGTTCGCGGCGTCCATGAGGCTGAAGAATTCCGGCCGGGCCTCCCCGGTGATGTAGCCCGCGGTCACCGCCACGGTCTTTATCCCCCTCTCGCGGCACGCGCGCGCGACGTCGAGCGCGTATTCGGCGAAGACCACGGGGTCGTTGTAGGTGAACGCCACCGACCGGCAGCCGAGGCGCTTGGCGGCGCCGGCGATCACTTCGGGCGACGCGGCGTCGGCCAGGCGGTCGAACTCCCTCGCCTTGCTGATGTCCCAGTTCTGGCAGAACCGGCAGCCAAGGTTGCACCCCGCCGTGCCGAACGACAGGACGCTGGTGCCCGGCAGGAAATGGTTCAGCGGCTTCTTCTCGATCGGGTCGATGCAGAATCCGCTGCTCCGGCCATAGGTGGTGAGCACCATGGCGTCGCCGACCCGCTGGCGGACGAAGCAGAATCCGCGCTGGCCGGCCTGGAGCTTGCAGTAGCGCGGGCACAGCCGGCATTCGAGGCGGCCATCGGGCCGCATCGTCCACCACCGGGCGGGGTGGGCGGATGGCCTGAGATGCGCGGTTGGCACGCTAGGCTCCTCCTTCCTGCCCGGCCGGCCCCTCGGCGAAGCTTCTTGCGGCAAACCTCTCGATGCGCACGGGCTCGCCTTCGGCGATCCCGGCCTTCTGCCGCGCTATGGCAAGCTGCTCCGCCGCGGAGCCGATGCCCGCGATCGCGGGCAGGAGCACGCCCCTTCGCCCGTCGTCGGCGGTCACCACGACCCCGTAGACGGCCGGGTCAAGCTCGTCGGGCGAGGCCACCGGCTCGAACTTCCCGAGCACCGTGACGCTGAAGCGCAGGCTCGGGAGCTCCCCGGCGGTCACCGGCGGGAAGCGCGTGTCGAAGAATGCCGCTGCGGCGGCCATGCGCCACGTCTCCCAGACCAGGTCCTGCTCGAGGGGCATGGTGGCCCCGCGGCAGCCGCGCAGCTCCCCCTCGCCGGACCGCACGGTCACGAACAGGGCGCGGCGCCCCGTCAGCTTTCCACGGGCGCGAAAAGGCGGCTTCGCCGGCCCGTCATGCAGCTTCGCCTCGACCGCGCGCCGCGCTACCGCCGGCAGATCCTCGAAGCGCGAGACGGATCGGCCCCCGGCATCGGCCGCCTCGGCCCTCTCCGGCTCGAAGAGTATCGCGACCCCGTAGCCCACGCCGAACGGCCCCTCATAGCTCAGCACCTCGTGGCGGCCCGCCGCGCGGCGGCCCGATGCCGCAAGGGCCACCCGTGTCGAGTCCACGACGTCCTCCGCCGCCCGGTCCTGCAGGTCCGGGTCGATCTTGAAGAGGTCGTCGAACGCCCCCTTGCGCAGCAGTCCGACAAACGCCTCGTCAAACCGGTGCGCCTCGGGGTCATAGCCGGCCGGGGCCGCCGGCAGGAGCCGGTGGCTCATGTCCCCGCTGGCGATGATGGCCGTCCGCCGGCCCAAACCCCTGGCGGCGGCCGCTATCGCCTCGCCAAGCTCGTCCAGCCCGCCCTCGCCGGGGAAGTTCAGGCCCACGATCACCGTCGGCCCGCTCCATCCCGCCGACGCGAGATAGCAGAGGGGCACCATCGCGCCGTGGTCGAGGGGTTCGCGGGCGATCCGCCACATCCGAATCCCGCGGCGTTCCGCCTCGAGTTCCAGCCGGTCGGCGAAATCCCGGTCGAGCGGCAGGTCCACCTGGTCCTCCGGCGACCCGAACTGGGCCAGCGAGCCCCGGATCCGCGGGGTGTGCCAGAGGCCGAAGGCCCCCGATTGCCGGGGCGAGTGCGGCGAGACGACAACCACGGTGTCCGGCCGGGCCGCCAGTGCGTGGCTGGCGACCGTGGCCATGGCCTGGGCCGTCGCCTCGGCGCGGGCAAGGTTCCTTCCCCCCACGCCAGGCACGAGGATTGGCGCGTGCGGCATCAGGCCCGCGAATTCGATTCGCCCTTCCATGGCCGTGTCTCCTTCGTTCTGGAATATATCCCACAATCTGCGCCCCGACAACATAAAGGTCGAACAGGCGGCGGGTGCCTCCTCAGGGGGTCTGCGCCCCGGGCATGGCGCCTTCGGCATCATGCGGTCACCCGCGTGCCGGTGCGGCCGTCAAGGGCCGCGGAAAGGCAGGACGGGCACGTGATCACGGCCGTGCCTCCGCTCTTCTCGACGAAATGGACGCAGGCCTCGATCTTCGGGAGCATGGACCCGGGCGCAAAATGGCCCTCGGCGATGTGGCGCTTCGCCTCGGCCGCGGTCATCGTGTCGATGGCCCGCTGGTCGGGCGTGCCGAAGTTGAGGAAGGCCTTCTCGACCGAGGTCGAGATGACGAGGACGTCGGCGCCGATCTGCGCGGCCAGCACGGCCGAGGCGAGGTCCTTGTCGATCACCGCGGCGACGCCGCTCAGGAGGCCCTTCTCATCGGCGACGACCGGGATGCCGCCGCCGCCCGCGGCGATGACGACATAGCCGCCCGCCGCGAGGTGGCGGATGACCTCGGACTCGATGATGCGGACCGGCTGCGGCGAGGGCACGACGCGCCTCCAGCCGCGGCCGGCGTCCTCGGCCATCTGCCATTTGTCGACGCGCCGCCTCTCGGCGGCCTGCTCCGGCGTATAGAACTCGCCGATGGGCTTGCTCGGCTTGGCGAACGCCGGATCCTCGCGGTCCACGAGAGTCTGCGTGACGATCGTCGCCACCGACCTTGAAAGCCTGCGGCGGCGGAACTCGTTCTCGAGGGCCTGCTGGATCTGGTAGCCGAGCGCGCCCTGGGTGTCGGCGACGATCGAGTCCAGCGGCACCTGGTGCAGAAGTCCCCGCGAATGCTCGCTGCGCAGGAGGATGAAGCCGACCTGCGGCCCGTTGCCGTGGGTGATGACGACGCGGTAGCCGCGCTCGAGCAGGTCCGTGACGTGGCGGACGGTCTCGACGACCGCGGCGTACTGGTCGGGCACGCTCTGGTGGCGCACATCCCTTATGAGCGAGTTGCCGCCGATGGCGATGACGAGGGTTTTCATGCGGGCGCGCCCCGGTGGGCCTACATCGTGAGGCACCGGCGCGGCCATCCGTCAATCCCCGAGCCCGTCCCGTGCAATATATGCGCAGCCATCGGCAAGACCTAGGGAGAGTCGGGGGGTGCTTGGTGGCAGGATAGATGCACGGCCGCCGCCGGGCCTGCTGGCATGAACAACTCCTTCCACTTTCTCACCGATGCCCAGCTCCGGGGGGAGCTGGACCGGTGCGTCTATTGCGAGGAGAAGCCCTGCCGGGAGGCGTGCCCGGCCGACTGCTCGCCGGCCGATTTCATCATGGCCGCCCGCGGCGGGCAGAAATCCGACTTCCGCCGGTCGGCCGCCATGATCATGCGGGCAAATCCGCTCGGCGGGGTGTGCGGGGCGGTCTGCCCCGACACCTTCTGCATGAAGGCGTGCTCGCGCCGGTTGTTCGACCGGCCGATCGAGATCCCGGCGGTCCAGGCCGCGATCGTGGAGAGGGCGAAGGGACTGGGCATCCCCGCCTCGCCGCCGGAGCCGGGCAACGGGATGAGGGTCGCGGTGGTCGGGGCGGGACCCGCGGGGCTGGCCGCCGCCGGGGTCCTCGCGCAGCGCGGCTACGGCGTCACGGTCTTCGACAGGCGCAGGCGCCTCGGCGGGATGATGAACCTCATCCCCGGCTTCCGCCTGCCCAAGGGGGTCGTGCGCACCGACGTGGACTTCGTCAGGGGCCTCGGGGCGATCGAGTTCAAGCGCGGGGCGGACATCACCGACGCCGCCGCGCTGCTCGGCAGGTTCGACGCCGTCATTGTCAGCGCCGGACTGGGCCGGCCGATGCAGCTCGGCGTCCCCGGCGAGGAGCACGCCATATCGTGGCAGCCGTTCCTCGAGCAGCGGGGGGAGCACTCCGTTGCCGGCAAGCGCGTCGCCATCATCGGGGGCGGCGCGGTCGCCGCGGACTGCGCGACGACCGCGGCCCGGCGCGGCGCGGCGTCGGTCGAGCTGATCTACAGGCGGCGCCTGCGCGACATGCCCGTGACGTCCTACGAGCGGCGGATGCTCCTCGAGCACGGCGTGGAGATCTCGACCTGCATGAGGCCCGTCGCGGTCGTCCACGCCGGCGGGCGCGTCAGGGGCCTTCGCCTCGTGCGCCAGGCGCTGCCCCGGGGCAAGGCGGCGCGCCCCGAGAACTTCGTCGTCAGCGCGGGGGAGTCGGTGGTGTTTCGCGGGTTCGACGTCGTCATCTCCGCGATCGGCAACCGGCCGTCGCTGCCGACCCCCGCGGCCAGGGGGATCTTCTACGCCGGCGACCTCGTGCTCGGTTCGTCGACGGTCGTCGAGTCGGTGGCGACCGGGAAGAACGCCGCGATCGAGGCGGACGCCTTTCTCCGCGGCGAGCCGGCCCTGAGGATCGCGAGCCGCGCCAAGAGCCGCGTGCTGCTGTCCGGCGCCAGCTCGCACCCGGTGCCGCTTGACGCCGACTTCTTCGGCCGGCGGATCCTCTCGCCCCTGCTGCTCTCGGCCGCGCCGCACACCGACGGCTACGCGCAGATGCGGGCGGCCTACGCGCGCGGCTGGGCCGGCGGCGTGATGAAGACCGCGTTCGACAGCGTGGCGGTCCACATCCCGGGGGAGTACATGTTCGTCCTCGGCCGCACGACCTACGGGAACTGCGACAATGTCTCCGGCCACCCGCTCGACCGCGTGTGCCGCGAGGTCGAGCGGCTCGTGCGCGAATTCCCGGACCGCCTGACGCTGGCGTCGACGGGCGGCCCGGTCACGGGCCGCGACGAGGCGGACCGCGCGGCCTGGCAGTCGAACACCCGCAAGCTCGAGCAAGCGGGCGCGATGGGAGTCGAGTACAGCCTGTCCTGCCCGCAGGGCGGGGACGGCACGAACGGCGATCTCGTGTCCCAGGACGCCGCGCTCACGGCGAAGGTCGTGGGATGGGTCATGGAGGCCGGCGACGCCGGCGTGCCGAAGCTCTTCAAGCTCACCGGGGCCGTCACGGCGATCCAGCCGATCGTCCGGGCGGTCAAGGAGGTGCTTGCGCGGCATCCGGGCAAGAGGGCCGGCGTCACGCTCGCGAACAGCTTTCCGTCGCTCGCGTTTCGCCGCTCGCCGGGCCGCCGCTGGGACGAGGGGGTCGTGGTCGGCATGTCGGGCGATGGGGTGCGGCCCATCAGCAACCTGACGCTCGCGAGGGTGGCCGGCATGGGCGTCACCGTCTCGGGCAACGGCGGCGCGATGACCTACCGGGACGCGGCCAACTTCCTGGCCCTTGGCGCCGAGACGGTGCAGCTGTGCACGGCCGTCATGAAATACGGCCTCGGATACGTGGACGAGCTCCACTCGGGCCTCAGCCACCTCCTGGCGGAGCGCGGCCTGCGCTCGGTGCGGGAGCTGATCGGCTCGGCGCTGCCGCGGCCGATCGCGGATTTCGAGTCGCTGCCGGCGACGAAGAAGATACCGGCGGTGACCGCCGCGCTCTGCACGCACTGCGGCAACTGCACGCGGTGCCCGTACCTGGCCGTGGCGCTGAACGGGGGCGGCGTGCCCGAGTTCGACGCGGCGCTCTGCGTCGGCTGCTCGCTCTGCGCGCAGGAGTGCTTCGCGGGCGCCCTCGCGATGCGCGCGCGGACCGAGCCCGAGGCGGCGGCATTGAAGGAATGCTGAGCCACGCCCCATGAACCGCCCCTTGCTCATTGAAAACGGGACGCTGCTCTCGACCGGGGGCACGGCGTCCGTCCGGCGCAACCATTCCGTGCTGATCGAGGGCGGCGTGATCACGCGCGTCGCGCCGCGCGAGCGGATGGGCCGATATTCCGGAAGGCGCGTCGATGCCGCGGGAAAGGTCGTGGTTCCGGGCCTCATCAACGTCCACACGCATTTTTACAGCACCTTTGCCCGCGGGCTGACGGGCACGAGGCCGGCCCGCGATTTCATCGGGGTGCTGAGGAACCTCTGGTGGCGGCTCGATTCCGCGCTCACCACCGAGGATTGCTACTACAGCGCGCTGGTCGCCCTCATCGACTCGATCCGGCACGGCGCGACGACGGTCATCGACCACCATTCGAGCCCCGGCGCCGTGGGCGGATCGCTGGACGCGATCGCGTGCGCGGTGCGCGAGGCGGGCCTGCGCGCCTGCCTCTGCTACGAGGTCTCCGACCGGGACGGCGCGCGGGTCATGCGGGAGGCGCTGGCCGAGAACGTCCGCTTCATACGCCGCTGCCAGGCCGAGGACGGCGGCACCCTGCGGGCGCTCTTCGGGCTGCACGCCTCGTTCACCCTGTCCGACGGGACGCTGGAGGTCGCGGCGGGCCTCGGGCGCGACCTTCAGAGCGGCTTCCACATACACGCCGCCGAGGCCCAGGCCGACCAGCGGGCGGCGCGCCGCGGGTCGCGGATGGGGGTCATCCGGCGGCTCAGGCGGTTCGGGATCCTCGGCCAGCGCTCCATCGCGGCGCACTGCGTCCACGTGTCCGGGCGGGAGATGGGTTCACTCGCGGAGACCGGCACGGCGGTCGCGCACAATCCCCAGTCGAACCTCAACAACGCCGTCGGCATCGCCGACGTGATCGAGATGGCGAGGCGAGGGGTCGTCGTGGGTCTCGGCACGGACGCCATGACCACCGACATGCTCGAGGAGCTGCGCGCCGCGCTGTGGGCGCAGCATCTGCGCGGCGGAAACCCCTCGGCGGGCTTCAAGGAGGCCGCGGGCGCCCTTTTCAACGGGAACGCGGAAATCGCCGGCAGGATCTTCGGCCTGCGCTTCGGCGAGATCCGCAGGGGCTGCGCGGGCGACCTGGCCATCTTCGACTACGACCCGCCGACGCCGCTCGCGGGGGCAAACGCCCTCGGCCACGTGGTGTTCGGCCTCTCGCAGGCGCAGGTCGACACGACCATCGTCGGCGGCCGGGTGCTGATGGAGAACAGGAAGCTCAAGCTCGACCTCGACGAGGCGCGCGTGAACGCGCGCGCCCGCGAGCTGGCGGGAAAATTATGGAAACGAATCTAGGCAAAAAGGCCAGGCACCCCAAGACGCGCCCCGCGGCGGCCAGCTTCAAGGCGATCCTCCGGCGGGCGAAGGAGATGGAAGGCGACACCGTGCGCTTCCTCTGCGACCTCGTGCGCACGCAGTCCTATTCCTCAAAGGAGCGCGGGGTGATAGGCGTCATCAAGCGCGAGATGAAGCGGGCCGGCTTCGACGAGGTCCGCGTCGACGGCCTCGGCAATGTCATCGGCCGCATCGGCTCCGGCAAGCGGGTGATGGCGTTCGACGGGCACGTGGACACGGTCCTCCCCGGCGACCGGTCGCAATGGACCTTCGACCCGTTCGACGGGAGGGTCGTGGGCGGCAAGATCCGGGGCCGCGGCTCCGTCGACCAGAAGGGCGGCGTCGCGGCGATGATCCACGCCGGCCGCATCATCAAGGAGCTCGGGCTGAACGACCAGTTCACGGTCTATTTCACCGGCACGGTCATGGAGGAGGACTGCGACGGGCTGTGCTGGCAGTACATCCTCAACGAGGACGGGATGAAGCCGGAGCTCGTCGTGATCACCGAGCCGACGAACCTCAACATCTACCGCGGGCACCGCGGCCGGATGGAGATCCGCGTCGAGGTGAAGGGCCGCAGCTGCCACGGCTCGGCGCCCGAGCGCGGGGACAACGCCATCTACAAGATCGCGCGCATCGCGCTTGAGATCGAGAAGCTCAACGGGCGGCTGCGCGGCGATCCGTTCCTGGGCAAGGGCACGGTCGCCATTTCCGAGGTGAAGTCGTCCTCGCCGTCGCTCTGCGCGGTCGCCGACGAGGCCGGCATACACCTCGACCGCCGCCTCACGGCCGGCGAGACGAAGGAAAGCGCGATCGCCGAGGTGCGGGACGCGGCGGCGCGGGCCGGCTATCCCGACGCGAAGGTCTTCGTGCTGAACTACTCGGAGGCCGCCTACACGGGCAAGGTCTACCCGACCGAGAAGTACTACCCCACATGGACGCTCGATGAGGGCTCGCCCTACCTGAGGAGCGCGGTGGAGGCCTACGCGGGCGTCCTTGGAAAGCCGCCGCTTGTGGACAAGTGGACATTCAGCACCAACGGCATCGCGACGGCGGGCCTGAAGGGCATCCCGACGTTCGGCCTGGGGCCGGGCAACGAGGCCTACGCGCACGCCGCGGACGAGGCATGCCCGGTCGAGCACCTGGGCGCGGCCGTGGCGTTCTACGCGGCGCTCGTTGCGAAGCTGAACGGGAAGGTCTGATCCCCATGGCCGAATTCGCCTACCGTTGCAGCATGTGCGGGAAACGCTACGGGCGCGACGAGGTGCGTTACCTTTGCCCGGAGTGCGGGAAGTCCTACAAGCCGGGCATGCCCCTGCGCGGCGTGCTCACGGCCGAGTTCGACTATGGCGCCATCCGCCGGAAGTTCCGGAGGACGAAGCCGGACTGGAGCCTCTTCTGCGCGGTCGAGCGGAGGTTCTTCCCGCCCTACGGGATGGTCCCGACGCCGTTCTTCCGCTCGGCGGCGCTTGGCGGGGCGTTCGGCCTGGAGGACGTCTGGATCAAGAACGACGCGCTCAACCCCAGCGGATCGCTCAAGGACCGCGCGTCGCTCCTGGTCGCCGCCGAGGCGAACCGGCTGGGCGAGAAGACCATCGTCACGGCGTCCACCGGCAACGCGGCCAGCTCGCTGGCCGCGGTCTGCGCCGCGGGCGGCCAGCGCGCCGTGATCTTCGTGCCGCAATCGGCGCCGAAGGCGAAGCTCGCCCAGATGATCCTCCACGGGGCGTTCGTGGTGCCCGTCAGGGGCAGCTATGACGACGCGTTCCGCCTTTCGCTCGAGTACACGGCGCGCCACGGCGGGCTGAACCGCAACACGGCCTATCACCCGCTCACCATGGAGGGGAAGAAGACGGTCGGGCTCGAGATCTGGCAGCAGAACGCCTGGCGCGTTCCCTCGGTGATCGTGGTGCCGGCGGGCGACGGGGTGATCCTCGGCGGCGTCTTCAAGGCGTTCGACGACCTGCGGGAGGCGGGCCTGATATCGCGGCTTCCCCGGCTGGTCTGCGTGCAGGCCGAGAAGTCGTGCGCCATCCACCGCTACATCTCGACCGGGCGCTACCGCAACGCGAGCAACCCGGCGACGATCGCGGACTCCATCTCGGTCTCGACACCGGCTAACGCCCACCTCGCCCGCGCCGCCGTGCTCCTGAGCCACGGCTTCTCGCTCACCGTCAGCGACAGGGAGATACTCGAGGGCCAGCGGACGCTCGCGGCGACAAGCGGCGTGTTCGCCGAGCCGGCCGCCGCCGCCGCCGCCGCGGCCCTGGGCAAGCTGCTCCGCACCAAGCTCCTGAGGCCGCGCGAGCAGGTTGTCGTGCTCGTCACCGGCCACGGCCTCAAGGACGTCGATGCGGCGCTGAGGGGAGTCCGAATGCCGGCCACGATCGAGCCGACGACGGCGGGCCTGGAGGGCGTGGCCGCCCGCCTTGCGGGGAAAGGTCCGCCATGCTGAGCGCGGAGAAAGGCAAGGCCTGGCGCAACGACGCCTACGCCAAGGTCACCGGCCGGGCGAAGTTCACCGACGACCTCAAGTTCGCGCGGATGCTGCACGCGGCGCCCGCCTACTCCGACTTCGTCCACGCCAGGATCATCCGGGTCGCGACGGAGGCGGCGCAGAAGGCGCCCGGCGTGGTGAGGGTGCTGACGGCGGGCGACGTCCCCGGCGCGAACCGATTCGGGCAGATCATCCGCGACTTCCGGATCTTCGCGGACGACAAGATCCGCTACAACGGCGACGTCGTGGCGGTGGTGGTCGCGGAGACGCGCAACCTGGCGATTGCCGCAGCGTCGCTCGTGAAGGTCGAGGCGGAGCCCCTGCCGCCGGTGCTCGACCCGGAGGAGGCGCTGCGGCCCGGCGCCGCCCTTGTGCACGAGATCCACGGGTCCAACCTCGTCAACACCCACCGCATCCGGCGGGGGGACGTCCACGAGGGCTTCCGCAGGGCGGATTTCGTGCTCGAGGAGGAGTTCCGCACGTCGTGCGTCGAGCACGCCTACATGGAGCCCGAGGTGGCGGTGGGCGTTCCCCGGTCGGACGGCGTCATCGAGGTCTACGGAAGCATGCAGCACCCGTTCAGCACGCGGCGTTTCGTGTGCGCGTGCCTGGGCGTCCCGCTGTCGGGGGTCGAGGTGGTCGGAACGCCGATGGGCGGCGGGTTCGGCGGCAAGGACGACACCGCGGCGATCGTCTGCGCCCGGACGGCGCTGGCCGCGAAGATCCTCGGGCGGCCGGTCAAGATGATGTACCGGCGCGACTGGTCGATGCGCGAGAGCTACAAGCGGCACCCGTACCGCGTCCGCTACAAGATGGGCGTGACGAAGGACGGCCGGATCACCGCGGTGCGGTGCCGGATACTGGCCGACGGCGGCGCATACTGCTCGGTCACGCCGTGGGTCACCTGGCGCTCCACGGTGCAATGCTGCGGGCCGTACGTCGTCGAGAACGTCCACTGCGACACGCTGGGGGTCTACACCAACAACGCCGTCGCGGGCGCGATGCGCGGCTTCGGCTCGCCGCAGATGAACTTTGTCGTGGAGCAGATGGTGGAGATAGCCGCCGCCAAGGTCGGGATCTCCGGCGTCGAGTTCCGCCGGCGCAACATGGTGCGCCAGGGCAGCGTGACGATAACCGGCCAGAAGCTCGACAAGCACAAGGTCGCGATGGGCGAGGTGCTCGACGCGGTCCTCAAGGCGGCCGACTACGAGGCCAAGCTCGCGAGGTGCTCGCACGGCAGGCCCGCCGACGACGAATGCTACGGCGTCGGGCTGGCGATGAGCTATCGCGGCGTGAGCCTCGGCGCGGAGGGTGTCGACAGCTGCACGGCCATAATCAACGTCCAGGCCGACGGCTCGATCCTGCTCGAGGTGGGCGTCCACGAGAACGGCCAGGGCGCGGAGTCGGCGATGGCGCTGATAGCGGCGAGGGAGCTGGGCGTGGGCCTGGACCGCATCCGCTACCGCCGCGCCTCGACCTCGACCGTGCCGGACGGCGGCACGACGGTCGCGTCGCGCGGCACGATCATGGGCGGCGGCGCGGTGACCCTCGCCGCGCGCGAGCTGAAGCAGAAGATGGCGGAGGCGGTGTGCGGCCGGCTGAAGTGCCGGGCGAAGGCGGTGCGGTTCGCCAACGACGAGATTGCGGGGCCGGCCGCGGGCGGCAGGATCTCTTTCGACGAGGCGATCCGCCTGATGTTCCAGACGCAGCGCGTCCCGTACGCCTGCGGCGTGTTCAAGGCGCCGCCCGTCTCGTGGGACGAGCACACCGGGCAGGGCGACGCCTATTTCACGTGGGTCTACGGCTGCCAGGCGGTCGAGCTGACCGTGAACAAGAGGTCGGGGAGGGTGAGGCTGCTCGGCGCCGTCGCGGCCCACGACGTCGGGCGGGCGGTGAACGCCGAGATGGTGCGCGGGCAGTTCTTCGGCGGCATGGCGATGGCGACGGGCTACGCGCTGCACGAGGAGATCCGGTCGAAGGACGGGCGGATCACCAACTTGAACCTCAACAGCTACCGCATCCCGCGGGCGACGGACCTGCCCGAGATGACGGCGATCATCGTGGAGAACCCCGATCCGATGTCGCCGAGCGGGGCCAAGGCCATCGGCGAGCCGACCAACGAGATCCTCGCGCCGGCGATCGCCAACGCCATCTTCCACGCGACCGGAAGGAGGGAGTTCGCGCTCCCGATAAGGATGGGGGCGCTGCCCGAGGAGCTTCCCGAGGAGGACTGCCGCCTATGAGGCTCCACATAAACGGCCGGGAGCTCGAGGTCCCCGAGGCCGCCGGCGAGCGTCGGCTCATCGAGTTCCTCCGCGACGACCTCGACCTGACAGGCGCGAAGAACGCGTGCGACATAGGCGCATGCGGCGCGTGCACCATCCTGGTCGACGAGGCGCCGCTGAAGATATGCATCAAGCGGGTGAAGGACATCGTCGGCCACCGCGTGCTGACGATAGAGGGGATGGCCGCGCCGGACGGGACGCTCCACCCGCTGCAGCAGGCGTTCGTCGAGCGCGGCGCGATCCAGTGCGGATTCTGCACGCCCGGAATGGTTCTCGTGGCGCACGCCTTCCTGCTCAAGAATCCGCGGCCGACGCGGGAGCAGATCCGCAAGGCCATCAACGGCAACCTATGCCGCTGCACCGGCTACCAGCAGATCATCGACGCGATCGAGCAGGCCTCGGTCCACTACTGGGGGGCGGAGGCGCCGGCGCGGGCGCCGGAGACGGCCAATGCGTGAAGTTCCTTGAAATGAAGGCCTTAAAAGACAGCATCGCCAGGCTCGAGAAGCTGAAGACGGACACCCACGGCGGGGACTTCCTGCTCACGTGGGAGAGGTCCGACGACGAGATCCGCGCGCTCCTGCTGGTCGCGGAGATCCTCTCCGAGCTTCACCGCGCGGGGAAGCCGCTGCGGGTCTTCGACTCCGGCCTCGCCATCTCGATCTTCCGCGACAACTCCACGCGCACCCGTTTCAGCTTCGCCTCGGCGGTCAACGCGCTTGGGCTAGGACTGGCGGACCTGGACGAGGAGAAGTCGCAGATCGCGCACGGCGAGACGGTGCGCGAGACGGCCAACGTGATCTCCTTCATGGCGGAGGTGATCGGCATCCGCGACGACATGTATCTCGGGGAGGGCAACGCCTACATGCGCGAGGTCGCGGCCGCGGTCCAGGATGGCTTTGACCGGGGGGTCCTCCACCAGCGCCCCTCCGTCATCAACCTGCAGTGCGACGTCGACCACCCGACGCAGGCGGTGGCCGACCTCCTCGCGCTCAAGAGGCACTTCGGCTCCCTCGAGGCGCTGCGCGGCAAGAAGCTCGCGATGTCCTGGGCCTACTCGCCAAGCTACGGGAAGCCGCTTTCCGTGCCGCAGGGCATCATCGGGCTGATGTCGCGCCTCGGGATGAAGGTGGCGCTCGCGCATCCCGAGGGCTACGGGCTGATCCCCGAGGTCGTCGCGCTTGCGCGGAAGAACAGCGCGGAAAGCGGCGGCGAGCTCGAGGTCGTGTCGAGCATGGAGGACGCGTTCCGCGACGCGGACGTCGTCTACCCGAAGTCGTGGGCGCCGTACGGGGTGATGCAGCGGCGCACGCCGCTGCTCAGGCGGGGCGACAGGGAGGGGCTGAAGGCGCTGGAGAGGGAATGCCTCGCGAGCAACGCGAGGTTCAAGGGCTGGGAGTGCGACGAGGCGAAGATGAGGCTGACGCGCGGCGGCAGCGCGCTCTACATGCACTGCCTTCCGGCCGACATCTCCGGGGTGAGCTGCGCGGAGGGCGAGGTCGCGGCGAGCGTGTTCGAGCGCTACCGGCATGCGACCTACCGCGAGGCCGGATTCAAGCCGTTCGTCATCGCCGCGATGATCCTCATGGCGCGCGTGAAGAACTACCCGGCCGCGCTCCGGCGGCTGTCAAAGGACTGATATGCCAACGATCATCAAGGAGTTGCACCACGACGTGATCCGCAGGACCGCAAGGCGGTGCCGGGAGCGGGGCATCGTCATCCCGACCTTCAGCCAGCTGCGCGACCCGTCGCTGATCCCGCGGTCCGTCCGCGCCCGGTTGAAGGGGGTCGGGCTGTCGGACCTCGATCCGCTGAACCTCTTCCGCATCACGTGGAAGAACGACCTGCGGACGGGGCGCTACGGCGGCGTGAACCACCTCGAGATCCCGCCTGGGATCTCCGGCGTGAAGGCGCGCGTCATCGGGTTGGTCGGATCCCATTTCCCGACCGGCGCGCACAAGGTCGGCGCGGCGTTCGGCTGCCTCGTCCCGAGGCTGGTGAGCGGCGGGTTCGACCCCGGGGTCCACAGGGCGGTGTGGCCCTCGACCGGGAACTTCTGCCGCGGCGGCGCGTTCGACTGCGCGCTGCTGGACTGCGCGGCCATCGCGATCCTTCCCGAGGAGATGTCGCGCGAGCGCTTCGAGTGGCTGAGGCGGATCGGCGCCACGATCATCGCCACCCCCGGCTGCGAGTCGAACGTCAAGGCGATCTACGACAAGTGCTGGGAGCTCAAGCGCGATCCCGCCAACGTCATCTTCAACCAGTTCGAGGAGTTCGGGAACCCGATCTTCCACTACAATGTCACCGGCCCCGCGCTGGAGGAGGTGTTCGCCGGCCTCGGCAGCCGGCTCCGGGCGGCAGCCTTCGTCTCCGCGACCGGGTCGGCCGGCACCATCGCGGCCGGCGATTACCTCAAGGCCAGGCATCCCCACCTGAGGATCGTCGCCACCGAGGCGCTCCAGTGCCCGACGCTGCTCCGGAACGGATTCGGCGCGCACCGCATCGAGGGCATCGGCGACAAGCACGTGCCCTGGGTGCACAACGTCCGCAACACCGACGCCGTCGCGGCGATCGACGACGAGGACTGCATGAGGATCGTGCGCCTCTTCAACGAGCCCGCCGGGCTGGCGCACCTCGCGGCGCTCGGAGTGGCGCGCAGGCACCTGAGGCGGCTTCCGCTCCTCGGGATCTCGGGCGTATGCAACCTCCTCGCCGCGATCAAGGCCGCCAAGTACTTCGATCTGGGCGAGCGCGACGTCGTCTTCACGGTGTTCACCGACTCGATGCAGCTCTACAAGTCGCGCCTCGCGGAGCTGCGCGCCGAGCGCGGCGCCTACACGGAGAAGGCCGCCGTGGCCGATTTCGCCGGCGCCGTCCTGCACCAGTCGGTCGACTACTTCAAGGAGCTCACCTACGCGGACCGGAAGGCCATCCACAACCTGAAGTACTTCACCTGGGTCGAGCAGCAGGGCAGGTCCTCGGACGAGCTGAACGCGCAGTGGGACCCCGAGTACTGGCGCGCCATGTTTGAGGACGAGGTCGTCCACTTCGAGCGGCTGATCGCCGCCTTCAACAGGCAGGTGAAAGGCTGACCGCGCCGCCGCCGGCTACGCGCCTGCCAGGGGGACGACGTTGGCCGCGGGCAGGTGGCGGTCGATCACCTCGCGCGCGAGGTTGAACCACTGCCTGCACCGGTCGAGCACGACGCTGTCGGCCGTCGCCGCGATCTCGTCCGCCCCGGCGAGGATCCTGTCGGGATTCTGGACCAGCTCGACCCGCCACGGCCAGCCGCGTTCCGCCGCAAGCCGCTCCATGATGCCCTTCAGCCTGCCGCTGTTGCCCACGGGCCGGTCGAAGAACCAGGCGCAGGCCGCGGCGCCCCAGCCGGCGACCGCGCCTCCGAGGAGCTCCAGGGCCGGCATCGTCTCGGAGACCTTCCTGTAGGTGCCATGCATGCTGGCGAGGTCGCGGTACGTGCCGTCGCACGCGCCGAGGAGCATGCCCCCGCCCAGCGCCACCTCGACCGTCGTCAGCACGTTGTATCCGTCGATCCACAGCTCCTTGCCCGCGAGCCGGTCCGGCCCGACACGCCGGCCCTCGCGGCGCGCCCCCGATTCCGCCGGGCACGCGCACCGCTCGACGGCCGAGCGCTGCCGCGCCGTGAGCTGGTAGCGGTCGCCGACCAGCTTGAGGGCGGAGGAGGGCGCGTAGTCGCGGCTCAGCAGCCAGCAGAGGTCGGCGGTCGCCTGCCGCAGCACCGGCCACGCCTCGGGCGCAAACAGGCGCGCGTCCTCCGGGTGCGGGCCGCGGTGGGTGCGGGTGTCAGGCACGGGCCACGGCCGGTCACCGCCGGTAGGTGCCCATCAGCTGCGCCTGGGCCAGGATGTGCCCCTCCATAGCCCGGAGCAGCTCCGGCTTGGTCGCCCGGGGCTTCAGCGCGAGCTCGGCGTCGAGCGCGTAGAGCTTGAAGAAGTAGCGGTGGGGCTTTCCGGGCGGCGGCATGGGGCCGCCGTACCCGATGCGGCGGAAGTCGTTCACGCCCTGCATCGCGCCGCCCGGGAGCGACTCCTCCGGCGCGACCTTCTCGGGCAGCTCCCTCGCCGCCGCGGGCAGGCCGTAGATCACCCAGTGCACCCACGTGCCCATGGGGGCGTCGGGGTCGTCGCAGATCAGGGCGAAGCTCTTCGTGCCCGCCGGGGCGCCGCCCCACTGGAGCGGCGGCGACACGTCCGCCCCGTCCCCGGTGTGCTGCACGGGGATCGTCCTTCCGTCCTCAAACGCCTTGCTCGTCAGTTTCATGGCACTCGTCTCCTTTCCTGCCTGGCGCGGCTCGGCCGCGGGAGGGCGGCAGGCCACAAAGGCCGCCGCGACCAGCCCCGGGAGCCACCAGCGCCGTCTTGTTTTCATGGCATTTGCCTTTCGAATCGCGCGGGCCGGGTGGCCCCGCGGCCTCACATCTTGTAGCCGATCTGGCGCAGGAAGCCCTTGCGCCACGCAATGTCCGCCTCGGCCTCGACGCCCTTCGGCGCGGAGCCGTCGATCACGCCGGCGACGCCCCGCCCCAGCTCCGTGGCCGCCACGATCACCTCCGTCGGGTTCGCCGTGGCGCAGAAGATCCGGCACACCTCAGGCACGGCCTTCACGGCGTTGAGCACGTTGACGGGGAAGAAGCCGTCCGCGAGGAACACGATGAAGGTGTGGCCCGCGCCTACGGCCAGCGCGTTGCGCCTGGCGAGCTCGATCATGGCGGCATCCGTACCCGACCAGCGCACGAGGCATTTCCCCGAAGCCTCGCAGAATGCCAGGCCGAACTTGATTCCCGGCACCGCGTTCACCAGCGCCTCGTGCACGTCCTCGACCGTCTTGATGAAGTGGGTCTGGCCCAGGATGAAGTTGATGGTGTCTGGCTTCTCGATCCTGACGGTGGTCAGCTGCATCGCGCGCCTTCCTTTCGTTTTCGTGGGGTCATCCCTTCCGCCCGGCGGATTGTCCCGGCGGCCGGAATCGTTGCCGAGCATCTGGAGGACCGCTTTTCGCACCGCCCGAGCGTCCCGTCAAGGGCGGGGGTTCCCATTTGGCGGCCTCGGGGACGCGCCGGACGGCATGCCCCCGGCTGCGGCGGCCGGCACCGGAAGGGATTGAGGTTTGGCCGGAATGCTGCTCACCCTCTTGGACATGGCCATGAGATGGGACGCTGGGAAGGTGCTGGACCTGGCAAAGGGCTACCGGGAGGCGTGCGTGCTCGCGGCGGCGGCGGACCTGGAGCTCTTCGGGGCCATGGCCGGCGGGAGGCTGACGGCGGGGCAGGTCGCCCGGCGGATCAAGGGCGACCCGCGCGCGGCGGCGGTCCTCCTGGATGCGCTGGCCGCCCTGGGCCTCCTCAGGAAGAGGGATGGGCGCTATGCGGTGCCCGCGGATGTCGCCTCGGTCCTGACCCCCGGCGGGTCGAACAGCGTCATCTCCATGAGCCAGCACCACGCCAATTGCATGCGCAGGTGGGCGCAGCTGGCCCGGGTGGTGAGGACGGGCAGGCCGGCCGCGCGCATGCCGAGCGTCCGGGGCAGGGGAAAGGACGTCGAGGCCTTCATAGGCGGCATGCACGACCTGAACGCGCACATCGCCCCCGGGCTCATCCGGGACATTCAGCCGCTGCCGTTCAGGCACCTGCTCGACGTCGGCGGGGCCTCCGGCACGTGGACGATCGCGTTCCTTGAGGCCAATCCGTCGGGCACGGCTACGATCTTCGACCTGCCGCGGGTCATACCCATGGCAAGGAGGCGGTTACGGAAGCTGGGGCTTGGGAAAAGGGTTCGGGTTGTTGCGGGCGACTTCTGCAGGGACCCGCTGCCGAAGGGCGCCGACCTCGCCTGGGTCAGCGCCATCGTCCACCAGAACTCCCGGGAGGAGAACCGGAGGCTCTTCCGCAAGGTCTTCCGCGCGCTGCAACCGGGGGGGCGGATCGCAGTCAGGGACGTCGTGATGGAGGAGTCCCGGACGGCGCCCGCCTCCGGCGCCCTGTTTGCGGTCAACATGCTGGTGGGCACCCCCGGGGGAGGGACGTTCACCTTCAGGGAGTTGAAGGAGGACCTCCGGCGGGCCGGATTCTCCGGGGCGCGGCTTGCCCGCCGCGGCGATGGAAACGAGTCGGTCGTGGTCGCGCGGCGCTGAGACGCGCCTCCGCCGGGCTGGCGCCCGGTTCGGCCAGACATCGGGCACCCTGGCCGCGCCCCGCCTTGCGGCAACCCGCGCGCCGCGCCGCGGTTTCCTTCCGCGCGGCCCCCGGGGGTGCGCGCTTTTGCGGCGAATGCGACATTGACCCTGCGGAGGGGCGCGTTGAATGCTGATCGAATATGAGCGCATCAAAGGCGGCGTTGGATGCCTTGAGGATCGAGCGGGGCGGCGATCCGGAGCCACGGAGGCGGGCTTTGCCCGTGGCGTCGGTCATCGCGATCGCCGCGCTCGTGGCGGCGGCCTTCTGGTGGTCGACTCGGCCGAAGGTCGTCGAGGTGCGCACGGCGGCGGCGCGCGAGGCCGCGCCGTCGGGCGGCGACCGCACGGTCCTGAACGCGTCGGGCTATGTGACCGCCCGCCGGCAGGCGACAATCTCGTCGAAGATCACGGGCAAGGTGACGGATGTGCTCGTCGAGGAGGGGATGAGGGTCAAGGAGGGCCAGGTGCTCGCCCGGCTCGACGACACGAACGTCGCGGCGAGCCTGCAGCTGGCCCGGGCGCAGCTTGAATCGGCGCGCACGGCGCTTGCCGAGACGCGGGTGCGCCTGAAGGAGGCGGAGCAGGACCTGCAGCGCCAGACGGAGCTCATCGCGAAGAACGTCGTGGCGCGCGCGGATTTTGACCACGCGGAGGCGGACGCCCTGGCCTACAAGGCGAGGCTGGGGCAGCAGGAACGGGACGTGACCGTGGCGGAGCGGACGGTGTCGATCTGGCAGCAGCAGCTGGACGACACGGTCCTCCGGGCGCCGTTCTCCGGCATCGTCACGACGAAGGACGCCCAGCCGGGCGAGATGATCTCGCCGGTCTCGGCCGGCGGCGGCTTCACCCGCACCGGCATCTGCACGGTCGTGGACATGGAGTCGCTCGAGATAGAGATCGACGTCAACGAGGCGTACATCAACCGGGTCGAGGCCGGCCAGCCGGTCGAGGCCACGCTCGACGCGTATCCCGACTGGAAGATCCCGTGCAAGGTCATCGCGATCATCCCGACCGCCGACCGCCAGAAATCCACGGTGAAGGTGCGGGTCGGGTTCGACCGGCTGGATCCGCGCATCCTGCCCGAGATGAGCGTGAAGGTGGCGTTCCGCGAGGCCGGCGAGGCGCGCCCGTCGGCGGCCAGGGAGGTGCTCGTGCCCAGGGCCGCGGTGCGCCAGAGCGCGGGGCGCGATGTCGTCATGGTGGTGAAGAACGGGCGCGCCGAGCGCCGCGCCGTGACGGTGAGCAGCTCGACGGACGACGATGCGGCGCTGAGCGCCGGGGTCGCGGCGGGCGAGCGGGTCGTCGTCGACGGGCCGAAGGACCTGGCGGACGGGGCGCCGGTGAGGGAGGGCAACCCATGAGCGCGCCGGGCGCGGGCGACGGATCGCTGGTGGACATCCGCGGCGTGGAAAAAGTCTTCCACCGCGGCGCCGAGGACATCCAGGTGCTCAAGGACCTGAACCTGGAGGTGCCGTCTGGCGAATTCCTCGCCCTGATGGGGCCGTCGGGCTCGGGCAAGAGCACGCTCCTGAACCTGATCGGCGGGCTCGACCACCCGACCCGCGGGACGGTCAGCATCGCCGGCGAGCGCATCGACCAGCTTTCGGACCACCGCCTGGCGGCCTGGCGCGCGCGGCACATCGGCTTTGTGTTCCAGCTCTACAACCTGCTGCCGGTGCTCACCGCGGAGCGCAACGTGGAGCTGCCCCTGCTGCTGACGCACCTGTCAAAGGCCGAGCGAAGGAGCCACGTGGCGACGGCGCTGGAGGCGGTCGGGCTTGCGCACCGCGCGAAGCACTACCCGAGGCAGCTTTCCGGCGGCGAGCAGCAGCGCGTGGGCATCGCCCGCGGCATCGTCACCGACCCGACGCTGCTGCTGTGCGACGAGCCGACGGGCGACCTCGACCGCAAGGCGGGCGACGAGATCCTGAGCCTGCTGCAGGCGCTCAACCGCGAGCACGGCAAGACCATCATCATGGTCACCCACGACCCCCACGCCTCGGCGCGGGCGTCGCGCACCGTGTACCTGAACAAGGGCCGGCTCACCAGTGAGCCGACGGACTGACCCGGCCCGCCGCCCGCGCCCCTTCCGCCCATGAAGTTCCTGTACCTGATCTGGGGCAACCTGCGGCGCAAGAAGACCCGCACCGTGCTGACGCTGCTGTCCATCGTCGTGGCCTTCGTGCTCTACGGATTCCTGTCGGCGATAAAGCAGGCCCTTACGGGCGGCGTCAGCCTGGAGGGCGCGAACCGCCTGATCGTGCGCCACAAGGTGTCCATCATCCAGCTGCTGCCGGAAAGCTACAAGCGGCGCATGCAGAAGATCCCGGGCGTGGCCGCCGTCACCCACCAGACGTGGTTCGGCGGGATATACCAGGACCCGAAGAAGTTCTTCATGCAGAACCCCGTGGTCCCGGACGAGTTCCTGGACATGCACCCGGAGATCCTACTTCCGGCCGAGCAGAGGCAGGCGTGGCTGCAGACCCGCACCGGCGCCATCGTCGGGCGAAAGACGGCGGAGCGGTTCAACTGGAAGATCGGCGACAAGGTCCCGATCCAGTCGTCGATCTGGAGCAAGAAGAACGGCAGCTTCCTGTGGGAGTTCGACATCGTCGGCATCTTCGACGGCCGGGAGAAGAACACCGACACGACGCCGATGTTCTTCCGCTACGACTACTTCGACGAGGCCCGGCGCGGGGGGACCGGCCAGGTCGGCTGGTACACAGTCCGCGTGCAGGACACGGCGCGTCCCGCGGAGGTGGCGAAGCTCGTGGACGCGGAATTCGAGAACTCCTCCTACGAGACCAAGACGGAGGCTGAGGGGGCGTTCGTCCAGGCCTGGGCGAAGCAGATCGGCGACATCGCCCTCATCACCGCGTCGATCCTCGGCGCGGTGTTCTTCACGATCCTCCTGGTCACCGGGAACACGATCTCCCAGTCCGTCCGGGAGCGGACGGGGGAGCTAGGGCTGCTGAAGGCGATCGGCTTCACGAACGCCCAGATGCTGGCCCTGGTGCTGGCCGAGTCGTGCCTGCTGGCGGTGCTCGGCGGCGTCATCGGCCTTGGCGCGGCGTGGCTCCTGACTTCGCATGGAGACCCGACGGGAGGCATGCTTCCTCTGTACTTCTTCCCGGCCCGGGACGTGATTGCCGGCTTTGCGATGTGCGTCGCGCTGGGCCTGGTGACGGGGCTCCTCCCGGCGCTGCAGGCGATGCGCCTGCGCGTCGCGGACTCCCTGAGGAGGATCTGACATGTCCGGCCCGGTCAACTGGCTCTCGCAGATCGCGGCCGTGACGAAGTTCGGCCTGTTGAGCATTCCGCAGCGGCGCGCCTCGGTGGCCGCGGCGACCATCGGCATCGCGGGGGTCGTGGCGGTGCTGGTTGGCGTCCTGTCGATCGCGGCGGGGTTCCGCCGGGCGATGGCCGCCTCGGGCTCGCCGGACGCGGCGCTGGTGCTGCGCAGCGGCGCGGACACGGAGATGGTGAGCGGCTTCCTGCGCGACAGCACGCGCATCATCGCGGACGCGCCGGGGGTGGCGCGCACGCCGGAGGGGCCCCTGGCGTCGGCCGAGCTGTTCGTCATCATCAACCTGCCCAAGATCTCCACCGGCAGCGACGTGAACGTGCCCCTGCGCGGCGTCGAGCGCGCCGCGCTCAAGGTGCGCGAGGGGCTTAAGGTCGTGAAGGGGCGCATGTTCGAGTGGGGCAGGGACGAGGTCATCGTCGGGATCGGCGCGGCCCGCGAGTTCGACGGCCTGCAGGTCGGCGACAAGCTCAAGGTCGGCCGCTACCTCTGGCCGGTCGTCGGGATCTTCTCGGCGGGCGGCGGCGCGGCCGATTCGGAGATATGGTCGGACGCGACGGTCCTGCAGGCGGCGTACCACCGCGGCGACAGCTTCCAGTCGGTCTTCATCAAGCTGAAGTCGCCGGAAGCGTTCAACGAGTTCAAGGACGCCGTGACGACGGACCCAAGGATCAACGCCCAGGTGTTCCGGCAGGCCGACTACTACGCCGAGAACTCGGCCTCGGTGACGAGGCTCATCACGACGCTGGGCTACCTCATCGCCTCCCTGATGGCCATCGGCGCGGTGTTCGGCGCGCTGAACACGATGTACAGCTCGGTGTCGGCGCGGAACCGCGAGATCGCGACGCTCCGCGCGCTCGGCTTCGGCAGCGGCGCGGTGGTCGCGTCGGTCATGCTGGAATCCATCGCGCTTGCAATCCTCGGCGGGGTGGTCGGCGCCGGCCTGTCCTACGTCGCGTTCAACGGGTTCCACACGGCGACGATGAACTGGCAGAGCTTCAGCCAGGTCACGTTCGCGCTGGCGGTGACGCCTGAGCTGCTGGTCCAGGGGGTGGTGTGGGCCACGCTGATCGGCGCGATCGGGGGGCTGCTGCCGGCGATCCGCGCGGCGCGCCAGCCGATCGCGACGGCCCTGTGGGAGCTGTGAGAGCGGCCCGGGGGCCGCACCCCTACTGGATCCCGAGCTTCCTCAGGAACGGCCCGACCGACCTCGGCCGTCCCAGGAACCGCTCGATCGAGACCGAGACGTCGCGGGTGTCGCCCCGGGAGTAGATCTCCTCGCGCATCCGCATGCCGGCTCCGCGGTCGAGGAACCCATCGGGCGCCGCCTCGAAGACCGTGGCCATGTCCGCGGAGATCGAGTCCGCCCAGGCGTAGCCGTAGTAGCCGGCGTCGTAGCCCCCGGTCAGGTGCCCGAAGAAGGCGACGAAGGCCGTGTCGTCCGGGACCGGAAGGAATACCTCGCCCTGGACGCGGTTGGTCTCGGCCTGGCAGTCGACGGCCGCGTTCTCCTCCCGCGGCCCGTGCAGCCTCAGGTCCATCAGGGCGAACGAGAGCTGGCTCCGGTAGAAGACGCCGATCGTGCCCAGGCGCACCTCCTTCAGCCGGCTGAGGATGTCCGCCGGGACCTTCCTTGCCGGGTCGCGGTAATCGGCGGCGAAGGTGTCGATGACCCTCTTGTCATAGGTCCAGTTCTCGAGCATCTGGGAGGGCGCCTCGACGAAGTCGCGGGGGACGCTTGTCCCCGAGAACCGGCCGCGCCGGGCGCGCGTGAGGATCGCGTGCATGGCGTGGCCGAATTCATGGAAGAGGGTCGTCACCTCCTGGTGGTTGAGAAGGGAGGGGGCGCCGTTGGCGGGCGGCGGGAAATTGCAGAGGAGCGCCGACGTCGGCCTCAGATAGGTCCCGCCGGGCAGCATCCGGCCGGCCTGGATCGGGAAATGCGCGAAGTGGTTGTACTTCCCGGGCCGCGGGAACATGTCGAGGTAGAAGAGCCCCATCGGCTCGCCGGTCCGCGCGTCGGTGACCCCCCAGAGCGTCACCCCCTCGGCCCAGACGTAGGGCGCCTGCAGCTGCTCGAACTTCAGCCCGAAGATCGACTGGTAGATCGCGAACATGCCCTGGAGCACGCGTTCGTACGGGAAGTACACGCGCAGGGCCTCCGAATCGACCGTGTACTTCCGCTTCACGACCTGGTTCTGGTAGTAGCGCCAGTCAGAGAACTCGATCCGCGCGGCCGGGTCCCCGGTGTCGGCCGCCTTCAGCGCCCGCATCTCGGCCATCTCCGCGTCGAACTTCGGCTGGATCCCGCGGACGAGGTCCTCGATGAACCGCGTCGCCGCCGCCCCGCTCCCCGCCATCTTGACCTCGGTGCAGTAGTCGTCCCACGAGGCATACCCCAGCCTCCTGGCGATCTGCGCCCGGACGGCCACGATCCTGTTGAGCAGCGGCACGTTCACGTCCTGGGCGAGGTGAAGCTGGGCGACGGCGACCTTCCTGCGGGTGGCGGCCACCGAGCAGTTCTGGGCCACCATCAGCCGCTGCGGGGTCACGTTGACGAGGATCGTGTACGCGTCGTCGCCCGTCTTGACGCCAGGGGAGGCGAGGAAGGAGTCGGGAACGCCGGCAAGCTCCGCCCGGGTGAATACGAGCGCCATGCGGGCCTTGACGATGTTGGAGCTGAAGTCGGTCTCCAGGGCGCGGAGCTCCCTGAAGAGGGCCTCCACCGCCCTGCGCGCCGCCGGCGGCAGGCCGAAGCCCCTCCGCCGGTAGTCGCGCAGGGTGAACTCGAGGAGACGGAGGTCCTCGCCGCCCACGGCCGGCTTCGTTGCCGCAAAGGAACTGAGCGCGGCGTAGAGGTCCTCCCTGTAGCCGACCCCGACCTGCCACTGGTCCAGCTGCTTGACGGCGGCTTCCGCCGCCTCGCGCACCTCCTTGCTTGTGCTCGACTGCTGGATGAAGCTGATCCGGTTCTCCGCGAGCCCGGCGTCGGCCTCAAGCGCGTCCAGCGCCCCGAAGGTGCTTTCAAAGGTTGCGGCGGCGGGATCCTGCCGGGCGAGCCGGTCGATCGCTTCGTCCCCCGCCGCGATGGCCGCCGCCGCCGCGTCCCGGATTTGCCCCGGGGTGGTCTCAAATCGGGGCGCCCGGATCTCCGACTTGAACGGGGCCGCCAGGGCCTGGAACTCGGCGACGGTCCGAAGGGGGGCGCCGCTCAGGGCCAGCGGCAGCATGGCTAGCACCGCCAATCCCGGGGTTCGGAGGCTTCTCATTCCCGGAGCCTGGCTTGCCGGCTAGGGGCGCGTCAACACGCCAGCCCGGACCAGGGCGGACGGCCCCCCCTAGAAGAACCAGCCGCCGCCGCGCGAAGCCTTGAAGATCGCGCCGACAAACCGTTCCAGCTCCAGGTTGAACTTGACGATGAGGTGGTCCGAGCCGCGGGTGAGCCCGTATCCGAGGCCGAAGTCGTATTCAAGGCCGCCGGGCAGTTCGCCCCAGATTGTAGGGAAGACGTAATGCTGCTGCCTTTCGATGGGGTCGGCTTGGTCGATCAGCCCCGCCCCGCCGTAGAATTCCAGCCCCGGGGATAGGCTCCGCTCCCAGCGATAGTGCAGGCCGGCGACATATCCGAATTCGACCCCCTGCGCATGGCCGACCCCGGCGAGGACCTTCTCGAACTTTGGGTTTGCCATGATCGAGAGCGGGCCGAGGTCCTTCTCCAGGATCGGCCGGAACTCGAGTTCGCGGACCGCATCGTCGAACTGGGGGGTCTTGTGCCACTCCAGCTCCAGGTACCAGCCGACGTCCACGGGCAGGACATCCTGCTCGAACAACCTGCCGCGCAGCCGGACCTTGTCGCCGGCCCACTGGAGGCCGCTGCCGCCGGGCCGGGCCATGTTGAGGTAGAAGGCGGCCTCGATCCGGTCCGTGAGCCCGTAGGTCACCTCGTACGAGTTGTACCACATCCCCTGGCTCTGGACGGTGCCGCTGGCCGTGCCCTCGCCGCCGATGGCGTGGCCATCGACCACCACGGCGTTGTCAGTCTCGAACTCGGCCATGCCCCTCTGCGTGGTGGAGTAGGGGTAGACCTCGAACTCCCACGGATCGAGCTGCGCGGGGCAGCGGAGCACGGCGACAGCGCCGAACAGGAGCGGAAACCCGAGGCCGGCCCGGATGAGCCTATCTTTCGTGGCAGCGGGCATCGCGGCTCACTTGGCCAGGATCGCCCCCTCGGGGACGTCCGAATGGAAGTCGTCGAAGAAGTCGTAGCTGCCGGCGCGGAGCGGGGGCAGCTTCAGGGTCACCGATGAGCCCGGTTCAACGACCTTCTCGCGGTTGAGCTTGAAGCTCTCGAACTCGATCCTCTCGGGGCTCAGGTTGAGCACCGTGATCTGCAGCGGCCTGTCGGCGGGAACGACCAGTGTTTGGGGCGAGAAATGGTGATTCTCGAACCGGATCTCCAGTGTCGTTCGATTGGCCTCGGGGTCCGCCATTCCGACTACGGATGGTATTAAGCTTATGAATATAAGTGACTTGAATCTCATCGGTACGGGGCAAATATTATGAGAATGAGTTTCACTCGCATATAAACTCCAAGTCAAGCCCGTGTGGGGCAACTGCTACGCACAACGCTGTAGATCAATGCCTTGATCTATATTCGGAAAACTTGGACCCCCGTCGGCCCGCCAACCCGGCCTGTTTAGGTTGGCTCCCAGGTTGCTGGATTGCAATTATTAACGGAATTCCGATTGGCCTGGCGAATACTGCGGATTCCCACGGGCCGTGGCGGGGAGCGCCCGATCAGTGGGACTCGGCAAAGCTGGTGAGCGAGTGCCATTCGATCACCTCCTGAAGAAGAGCGCGCTCAGTCTTGAGCACGATCCTCTCCAGGCTGTTCCACGTCTGGCAGAAGGCCACCCGCATGCGGCTCTCCTCGAGCACCACCTGCATCTCCCGGTACCGCGCGACGCGGCGCTGGAGGTCGTTGATCGAGATCAGCGAGATCAGCGCCGCCGCGACGATCGGCAGCGAGATCGGAAGAAAGTAGAACACGGTCGTCCTGACCCAGTCCGGCACCTCGATGTGGGCCGTGTGGCATACCGCGTAGGCCAGCGTTGAGGCGATCGCGAGTATCGTCGCGATCCAGAACCCGGCCTTCAGGCGGCTGAACATCGGCAACGCCCTCGCCTCCTGGCGCCGGTAGTACCCGAGCTGGTCGTCTATGCGCTTCCCAAGGTAGGTCTTCCTGAACTCCTCGATCGGCACCGGCTGGGCGGTGGCCGACCGGCTGTGGAGGATGTGGAGCGCGCGTGAGAGGCCGCGGACCTCGGGCATGTCCAGGTCCTCGAACAGGGGCGCGGCGCGCGGCAGGCCCCAGGTCGCGAGCAGCGAGCGGCAGAATTCCGCCGCCAGCCGGCAGCGCACCCAGTTGTGGTGCGAGTGGTGGTGGTGCCTGAGGAGCAGGGCCACGCTGAGCGCGCCGGTGAGGCAGAGCAGCTTCAGCCAGGGCACGACCGCGAAATGCAGGTCGTACGAGAGGGCGGCCGCGGCGACCAGGGTGGCGGCGACGTGCAGCAGCACCGTGAGCACGATCAGCCGCCGGAACTGGGGGGCGCCGCGGCTCGCCGCGTGGTCGCACTTCTGCTGGAAGGCGAAGATCGAGGCCGGCGCCCGGAATGGATTCTCGGCCCCGCCCACCGGCACCGCCGGCAGCTTGTTCAGCTTGGCGAGGCTCGAATCGGTCCGCTCGAGCTTCTCCAGGTTCTCGCGGCTCACCCGGAGCGTGTTCGCGTCGATCAGGATCAGCGGTTTTCCGGTCGACCTCGCGTAGGCGACCACGTCGCCGGTGCCCCCCTTCCCCCGCGCAGGCTCGCCGTCCCACACGGCCAGGAGCACGTCGGCCCCGTCGACCGTCGCCATCCCGCAGTCGAGGTAGGCGTCCTCGCGCGTGCCGTTCTCGGCGATGATCCGAACATGCTCGGCCTGGTCGAGGATCCCTTCCACCGCTTTCCACTCGTCCGGGGGGAAGTCCTTTGCGAACTCCGCCTTCGGAAGGGGAAGGATCGCGTGCCATGACATCCCGAGCGCCCGCGCCTGGGAGATGAACAGCTGGTCCCCGCCCTCGGCGACGGATGAAAGGCCGAGCCACTCGCCCTGCGCCCGCTGCCGCAGGGACTCCAGCGCCGAGGCGATCGCCCGTGCCAGCCCGTCGGGGTCAATGATCTGCCGGTGCCCGGAAAACCCTACGACGTGGAAGAGGGGGATCTCCGAGGGAACGCTCATGGGGATGACAGTGTGACCGTCCGCCTCCTCCACCTGTCAACGTCCAAGGCGTCGTGGCCGCAGGCCGGTGACGCCTCCAAATTGGCTGGCACGGCCATCGTACGGCGCTACCCTTGGCCCGCGAATGCCCAGCGCGAATCCGAATCCCGACGACGGACTGAAGCATCGCGCGGTCTTCATCAGCTACGCGCGCGAGGATACGGGGCCTGCGCAACTCATAGCGGACGCCCTGCGAGGCCAGGGCGTCGAGGTGTGGTTCGACCAGGCGCAGCTGCGCGGCGGGGACGCCTGGGACCAGAAGATCCGGAGGCAGATCAGGGAGTGCGCGCTGTTCATGCCGATCATATCCGAGCGCACGCAGGTGCGGGGCGAGGGATACTTCCGCCTGGAATGGAAGCTCGCGGTCGAGCGCACGTACCTGATGGCCGAGGGCGTGGTCTTCCTGGCTCCCGTCGTCGTGGACGCCACCCCGGAGGGGGCCGCCGTTGTGCCGCCGGAGTTCCTGCGCGTGCAGTGGATCCGGCTCCCGGGCTCGCTGCCCACGCCGCAGTTCGTGGACCAAGTGAAGGGCATGCTGGACGCCCCGCGAAGCGCGCCGGCTCCGGGTTATCCGGCACCCGCCGCTGCCTTGGCCCGGCCGTCCCGCAGGCACCTGCTGCCGATCGGCGCGGTCATTGCGATCGCTGCTGCGGCCACCCTTTTCGTGCTGAGGCATCCGCCGGCGGGGCCGGCCGCCGCACCGGCCGGAGCCCCGGTCCAGGCCGTCGACCCGAAGTCGATAGCGGTGCTCCCGTTCGAGAACATGAGCGTGGACAAGGAGAACGCGTTCTTCGCCGACGGCGTCCACGAGGACGTGCTGACGAACCTGTCGTTCATCCGCGACCTGAGCGTGGTCTCCCGCACCTCCGTCATGCAGTACCGGGGGACAACCAAGCCGATCAAGGAGATCGGACGGGAGCTCGGCGTCGCCTTCGTGCTCGAGGGCAGCGTCCGCCGCGAGGGCAACAAGGTCCGGGTCACCGGGCAGCTCATCGACGCGCGCACCGACAAGCACGTCTGGGCCAAGTCCTACGACCGCGACGTGACCGACATCTTCGCGATCCAGGGCGAACTCGCCCAGGCGATCGCGGAGGCCCTTAAGGCGGTGCTCTCCCCGGAGGCGAAGGCCCTCCTCGCGCGGCGCCCGACCGAGAATTCCGCCGCCTACGATGATTACGTCAAGGCCCGGCAGCTGCGCGATTCGTCCAGCTTCGGCGATACCTCCTCGTCCGTGGCCCTCCTTGAGGACGCCGTGCGGCTTGATCCCGGCTTTGCGCAGGCCTGGGCCGAGCTCGGGTCACGGCGAGCGTACGCCCACTTCAAGGTCGAGCAGGCGGGGCAGCTTAGCGCGGCCAAGAGCGCGATCGAGACCGCCGCGCGCCTCGCGCCCGACGATCCCGCCGTGATTGAGGCGCTTGGCGATTACTACTACTACGGCTATCGAGACTACACCCGCGCAACCGAGCAGTACATGCGCCTGGCGCAGATGCGGCCAAACGACCCCGCGATGTTCTTCGCCCTCGGCCTGATCCAGCGGCGGCAGGGCCGGATGGCGGATGCGATCCCCAACCTGCGGCGGGGATTGAAGCTCGACCCGAACAACTACGGCCATGTCGTCGATTTCGCCTATTCCCTGGCCAACGTCCGCCTGTACGACGAGGCCGAGGGGGCGGCTCGGAGGTACCTTGAAGGGCATCCGAACGACCTGGGCATGGAATGGATGCTCTGCACGGTCGCGTACATGGCCAGCGGCTCGACGGCCGAGATGGACGCCTGCGCCCGGCGCATTGTGGACCCTTCGGAGCGCGGCCTGCACCTCTACATCCAGAGCGTCAATGCGCTGACCCGGGGCGACTGGGCCGAGTTTGCGAGGATCAACCGCGAGCAGCGCTACTACGACGGAAACCCGGACGACCCGCGCTGGAACCAGGATGTGGTCGCGGCGGAGGGATTCGCCGAGTCTGGCGACATGGCCGCGGCGCGGACCCGCGCGTCGGAGGCGCTTGCCCTGATGAAGGCGGAGCTCGAGCAACAGCCGGAGAACTCGACGCTGTGGTCGGGCATGAGCATGGCCAACGCGCTCCTGGGCAACAGGGACGAGGCGCTTCGCTGCGCGCAAAGGTCGGCCGAGCTCATGCCCGAGTCCCGCGACGCGATCATCGGGCCGGGCAACTCGATGGCGTGCGCCCTTGCGCTCGCCTGGCTCGGGGAGAAGGAGCGGGCGCTGGCGGAGTTCGAGCGCCTGCTCCACGTGCCGTTTGGGACCAACATCTACACAAGCCGCGCCGCATGGAGGCCCTTGCGCGACGACCCGCGGTTCAAGAAGCTGGTCTCGGACCCGAGAAACAACGGCCCGCTGCTCTAAGGGCCCCCGCCTTGCGGTTGGAGCCCGGGACTCCCGCCCGCCTTTTTATTGGCTGGCATGACCTGTTCCTCTTCCTATCCTCCGCCGGTCAATGCCCGGCCCGAACCCAGCTTCCGACGGCGGACCGCCCCACCGCGCGGTCTTTCTAAGCTACGCGCGGGAGGACACTGCGGCGGCGCAGCGGATCGCGGATGCCCTCCGAAGCTACGGCGTCGAGGTTTGGTTTGACCAGAGCGAGCTCCGGGGCGGGGACGTCTGGGACCAGAAGATCCGAAGGCAGATAAAGGAGTGCGCACTATTCATGCCGATCGTGTCCGAGCGCACGCAGGAGCGCGGTGAGGGGTATTTCCGGCTGGAATGGAAGCTCGCCGTCGAGCGCACGCACCTGATGGCCGAGGGGGTCCCCTTCCTGGCGCCCGTCGTCGTGGACGCCACGCAGGAGAGCGCCGCCGTGGCGCCGGCGGAGTTCCTGCGCGTGCAGTGGATCCGGCTTCCCGGCTCGCTGCCGACGCCGCAGTTCGTCGAGCAGATCAAGCGCATGCTGGAGTCGCCGCGCAAGGCGGCGCCCCCCGCGCCCCGGGCACCCGCGGCCGAGAAGCAACGGCCGTCGCGCGGGCTCATGTGGGCGGCCATCGGGGTCGCGGCGGCCGCCGTCGTGGTTGTCGCCGCCCTCGTCGTGTCAAGGCGTTCCCCGGCGGGGCCCGCCGCCGCACGGCCCGAGGCCGCCGCACAGGCCGTCGACCCGAAATCGATCGCGGTCCTTCCCTTCGAGAACATGAGCGAGGACAAGCAGAACGCGTTCTTTGCCGACGGGGTGCACGAGGACGTGCTGACGAACCTTTCGTTCATCCGGGACCTGCACCTGGTGTCGCGCACCTCGGTCATGCGCTACCGCGGCACGACCAAGTCCATCAAGGAGATCGGGCAGGAGCTCGGCGTGGCCTACGTCCTCGAGGGCAGCGTGCGCCGCCAGGGCAACAAGGTCCGGGTCACCGGGCAGCTGATCAACGCGCGCACCGACGAGCACGTCTGGGCCAAGGCGTACGACCGCGACGTGACCGACATCTTCGCGATCCAGGGCGAGCTCGCCCAGGCGATAGCGGACGCCCTTCAGGCGGTGCTCTCCCCGGAGGCAAAGGTCCTTCTCGCGCGGCGCCCGACCGAGAATTCCGCCGCCTATGACGACTACCTCAAGGCGCGGCAGGCCCGCTTTTACTCGCTCCAGATGGAGGCGCGCAGGACGGCGATCCCCCTCCTGGAGGACGCCGTGCGGCTCGACCCGAACTTCGCCCCGGCTTGGGCCGACCTCGCATCCCTGCGGGGGCTCGTCTACTTCAACTACGAGCACACGGACCGGCAGCTTGGCGCGGCGAAGGAGGCGATCGACACCGCAGTGCGCCTCGCCCCGGACGATCCCGCCGTCATAGAGGGGCTCGGCGACTACTACTATTACGGCTACCGCGACTATGGCAGGGCCACGGAGCAGTACATGCGGCTGGCGCTGATGCGGCCGAACGATCCCGTGATGTACTATTCCCTGGGGCTCATCCAGCGGCGCCAGGGCAGGGTGGCCGATGCGCTGCCGAATTTCCGCAAGGCGCTGAAGCTGGACCCGACCAACAGCAGCTACATCGGGACAATCGCCGAGTCGCTCGCCGCAGTCCATCTCTACGACGAGGCCCAGGCGGTGCTCCAGAGATTCATGGACGCGCATCCGGAGAACCTGGAAGTGCCATGGATATACAGCCAGGCCTCCTTCTTCGCGCACGGATCCACGGCCGAGATACGGGCATTCGCGCACCGGAAGGTCGACCCGGCCCTGCGCAGCACACACCTTTACTTTCAGGCTGTGAGCGCCGGGCTATGCGGCGACTGGGCGGAATTCACCCGGATCTACCGCGAGCAGCCCTATTTCGACGGCAGCCCCGACGACCCGCGGTGGAACCAGGAGGTGAACGCGGCGGAGAACTTCGCGGAGGCCGGCGACATGGCGACCGCGAGGACCCTCGCGGCCGAGGCGGTGGGCCTGATGAAGGACGAGCTTGGGCGCCAGCCGGAAAGCTCGCCGCTTTGGGCGGCGCTCAGCCTGGGTCACGCGCTCCTGGGCAACAGGGACGAGGCGCTGCGCTGCGCGCGGAAGTCGGCCGAGATCCTGCCCGAGTCCCGCGACGCGATCGTCGGGCCTTCAAACTCGGCGACCTGCGCCTTTGCGCTTGCCTGGATGGGGGAGAAGGACCGGGCGCTGGCGGAGATCGAGCGCCTGCTCCGGGTGCCGTGGGGGATGAACGTCTATGCGGTCCGGGTTTCTTTCCGGCCGCTGCGCGACGACCGCCGCTTCAAGGCGCTGGTCGCGGACACGAGGATCAACGGCCCGCTTCTCTAATATCAGGCCCGCCGGCTCCGCTTAGCCGGGTCCGGTGTCCCTGCCGGCGCCCGCGCGTTTCCCCAGCCACTCGATCTCCTCCGGGAAGATCGCGTGCGATCCGCCGGGGAAGATCAGCTTGGTCACGTCCGCGCCCAGCCGCGAGAGCGCCTCGGCGCTCCGCTCGACGAATTCAATTGGGATGTGGGGGTCTCGCTCCGCGCAGCCGAGGAGCACCGGCGTTCCGCGGAGGTCCCCGGCCGGGCGCGGCGCGCCGAGCGGCCCTATGAGCGCTCCGCTCAGGCCGGCGACAAAGCCGTAGCGAACGGGGTGGCGCGCCGCGAACTCAAGCGCCAGGCAGGCGCCCTGCGAGAAGCCGACAATGCCCGTCCTTTCCGGGCCGATGCCGGCCGCCTGCGCCTCGGCCGCGAGCTGGGCGATCACGGCGATTGCGCTCGAAAGCCACGGCTCGTTGGCCCCGGGCGGGGCGAAGAAACGCTGCGGATACCAAGCCCCCCCCTCCGCGGCGGGCGCCAGGAAGGCGAGGCCGGCGTCGGGCATCGCGTCGGCCAGCCCGGCGATGTCCCGCGGCGACGAGCCGCGGCCGTGGACAAGGATCACCGCGCCGCGCGCCCCCGCGAGGCCGTGCCCGAACCGGAGGGCGCCCTCGGTGCCATGCAGCTTCATCGCTCGGCGGCCAGGAAATCCTGCCCCTTGGGGGCCGGGAGAACCGCGCCTAGCGCAGGCGGCGGAACGAGGACTGGAGAAGCTCGAGGTCGGAGGCCGACTTGGTCTTCTCCCGGGTCCTCGCGATGAGGTCCGCCTCGAGGCGGTTCTTGGTCGGCCGGTCCGACTCGAAGAAGACGCCGAACACGCCGGGCCACGGCTGCGCCGCCAGGCGGAACGCGGCGAGCTCGTCCGAGGGGTCATGGCGCAGCGCGTCCTCGGGGGTGCCGTCGTTCTTCCGCTCCTCGATCACCCGGAACTGGCCGCCCTTGCGGGGGTTTGCCGCGTCGAATGCCCCCTCGTAGAACTCCACGCACTCGGAGAGGATCTCGA
>Ga0181538_10000514_pt1 | contig 45584 bp, 35 predicted proteins | sample PEATcosm2014_Bin_40_FD_119773 | JGI IMG/M metagenome (GOLD analysis project Ga0181538, IMG submission 119773) | Peatland microbial communities from MTU Mesocosm Facility, Houghton, MI, USA - PEATcosm2014_Bin23_30_metaG | ecosystem: Environmental > Terrestrial > Soil > Wetlands > Peat | place...
AAATTCGTAGCTGCACAATACGAATTCCAGCGAAGGAAATCGAATGCCCTGCCGCTCGCAATAGAGCGCAAACCAGGCGCCATGCACCGGGTCCGCGTCCAGAAACAGCGGCGCCCAGTCGGCTATCTCCGTTGCCATCCGCGCCAGTTCTTTTTCACCCAGCAGGAATGGAACGCGCGACTGATTCACAAACAGCGTGTTTCCCACGGTGCGAAGAGCGCGGGACCGCCACGGAGAGAAACAAGCCCGGCCGTTGCAAGCGGGCGTGGCCAGCGTCGCGCGCCGGGCGTCCGGCCGATTGTCCAACGTCCGGCACAAAAATGGATTCCGTCGAAACGTCCGTTCCTCCTGGTCCTCCCACCAGCCGCGCCCGAAAAACACCTGCAGTTGCTCGTCCGATGTGCCGGAGGTGTGCTCCAACTCGATCAAACCTTCCTCCAGCAGCCGTTCGAGGCTTTGTCCGGGGTGAAGGAAGTTGCCGGGAAAACCCTCGCGCATTTCCCGTTTGCTGATGAAAGGCACTTTCTCAAAACCAGCCAGGCCCCTGTCACCCGCCAGGAAATCCGCCCTTTGGGACAGGCGCCGGCGGTAGATGGGCACTTGTTTCCATTGCGACAGAAGTTCCTTCAGGCGCGAAAGCTGCGTTTCACGAATAATTTCAAGCGTTCCAGACATATTCTCCCGATTAACATGACCCAGCCGCCTTCGATTTTCCAAGAAATTAGTTGGAAGTTTTTGTTTCAGGGGCGGGGTCTTGCAAGACAAAGGCCGGCTGCGTTTTGGCCACAAAGATTTTCCCCGCCGGGTCGAAATCAACCCGGACGATTCCGGGCATTTCGCGCCACGGCGCAGCCGGGTCGTTTCCAAAAAAGGCGCACCACCAGTTGCCCTCCTTGTCCTTGAAAAAATCGGTGCCGCCGCCGCAAGGAACCGTCTCATGCCAATTGGCGTAGGGTCCCCAGATGTTGTCCGCGATGGCGACGCAACTGGAGTAGCGCCCTTGGTAATCATCCACAGCGCCATGATAGTACTTGCCGTTGGCTTTGAACAGCACCGCGCCTTCGTGGCCGAATCCGTTCATGCCGCTGCTGACCACTTTGGCGGCATGATGGGCCGGGTTGTGATCCGGATTCTCCAACTTGACGGCGCGGGATTCCGCAAAGCCGCTCAAGTCGTCTTTGAGCAGGTAAATGGTTCCACCCGCGCCATTGGCGAAATAGACTTTGCCATCGTCGTCCTCGAACACAGTGGCGTCAATCCCCTCGTTGCGCAACGGCCGGCCGCCGGGCACGGTGTTGACATAAGGGCCTTCGGGTTTGCCCGTGGCGCTTTTCAACAGCGAGATGCCTCCCGGCGCCATGCTCAGGCAGATGACATAAGTGTTGAGTTTCTTGAGGTAATGAATCTCCGGCGCCCAGATGGTGACGACCGGTTTGCCATGCAGACTGCGCGGAGTTTTTTCCCAGGTTCCTTCCTTCATCACACTCCAGACAAGGCCCATGTAATCCCACCTCTTCAGGTCTGTGGAACGCCACAATTCCACCCCGTCGTTGAAATCCCAGATGTTGTCCCCCGTCGAGCCGGTCATGTAATAGTTGCCATCCCCTCCGAGGATAATCACCGTGTCGCGGATGTGAAGGTTCAGCAACGGCTTGATGGGCGGAAGCAAGCCGTCTTTTACCGCCGAACCGGTCGCGCGCGACGGACTGGCTTCCACCACACCAGCCATGCCGCTAATCCAGCCCCGTTGGCCGCTCCCAGTCATCGGTTTGCCAGGCCCGCTGATACCGCCCGGACGGTTGGTAGAAGACAGTTCGGCGGCGGCGGCGCCGTTGATGCCAGATTCGCAGATGGCAAGCGCCGCCAACAAACTCGCCAAAAGGCGGGATGGCCGGCCATCCAAGTTTCCGAACTTCCGGCTTCTGCCGGAATCAGCATATCCGACTTTCAAAAGCGAGTTCATCATGAACATTGCATCTGTGGAGGATTGTGGGCCGAAATGCTCCAGGACCGCAAGCTCGGAGGCAAGGGTGGTTTCATGGTAACGCGTCAGTGAAGGATGGTAGGGCGACGCTCCCGCGGAGCCTCCCCAGCCCAAGACGGCTCCGCAGGAGCGACGAGGGCGTCGCTGACCACATCCCGATTCCGAATCGGGACGTGTGCTCCCCAAAAACCTTGCCAATGGTGGCAGTATCAAGATGCGCCACTGGCGCGGGAGAGGCGGTCGGCGATGGCGCGCCAGGACGGGTGCGGCGGCGGGGCTTCGACGACGATGAGGGCGGCGCCGGATTCGTCGCATTGGTGGAGTTCGGCGTAAAGGGCGCGGGCGAACGCCGCGGCGTCGCGGGGCAGCACGGACACCCGGCCAAATTTGCCGGACAACGGGATTTGGCTGTGGGCTATGACGCATGTCTTTTCGGCGGGGAATTGCAACAGTTGTAGTTGGGAAGCGAGGACGGCCTCGTCGCGCCAGGAGAGGACTACCAGCTTCGCCGTGGGGGAGTAGTGTTTGGGCAGCATCCCCGGACTGCGGAGTGTGGGACCATTGGACGGGCCATCGGCGCACAGCGCCGACTCTACGTGCGTGGAGATGTCCGGGGCGGCCAGGCTCAACTCCGCGCCTCCCATCACGGCCAGCAGGGATTCGGCATGGATCATGCCCGGACGCAACAGACGCGGCGGCGCGGCGGCAAGGTCCAGCACGGTGGATTCCAGTCCCACTTGCGACGGGCCGCCGTCCACGATGAGCGGGATTAGGCCGTCAAAGGCTTTTCGCACATGGGCGGCGTTGGTCGGGGAAACTTGATTTGCGAGATTGGCGCTGGGGGCGGCCAGTGGGAAACCACAAGCGCGAATGACCGCCTGGATGAAAGGATGCGAGGGCCATCGGACGCCCACCGTCGGGCCGCCGGCGGTGACGATGTCCGGGATTCGCGGCGAGCGTGGCAGGACCAGGCTCAACGGGCCGGGCCAGAAGGCGGCGGCCAATTTGCCGGCCACGGGCGGCCACGCGCCAACGCAGTCCCGCGCCAGTTCCAAACCGGCGACATGGACAATAATGGGATTGCGCGCCGGCCGGCCCTTGACCTCATAAATGCGGGCGACAGCGGCGGCGTCCCAGGCATTGGCGGCGAGGCCGTAAACGGTTTCGGTGGGCAGCGCGACCAATTGCCCGGCGCGGAGCAGTTCGGCGGCCCGCTCGACGGCCTCCGCGAAGAGCGCAGCGTTGTGAGTTGGCAGGACGACTGAGTTCACTATTATGAATGTCTTCTCTTAATCTTAATCTAAATCTCTTTTTCTCTTAACGACGGAGATTAAGATTAGGATTAAGATTAAGAACCCGTCAAGAATAAACAGCCCGCCGGCGGCTGTCCCGTCTTGCAATGAGGAACGGATGTTCTATCGTTCACGCGTGCTGGAAATGTTGACGCAACAACTGGCGGACAGGCAATCCCTGTCCGGGCCGGACGTGGCGCGCGCGGTGGAGGCGCTGACCCGCCCGGACGTGGCGGCGGAAATGAAGGCGGAGTTCCTCACGGCGCTGGCGCGGAAGGGCGAAGTGGTTTCGGAAATCGCGGCGTTCGCGCGGGAGTTGCGCGCCAAATCCCTCGCGCCGCCGCTGGATGCCGAAACGCGCTCGCGCCAGATTCTGGATGTGTGCGGCACGGGCGGCGACCGGCTGAACACGTTTAACATTTCCACGACGGTCGCGCTGATTGTGGCTTCCGCCGGAGTGACGGTGGCCAAACACGGCAACCGCGCCATCACGTCGCAGGCGGGCAGCGCGGATGTGCTGGAAGCGCTGGGGATCCGGATTGACCTGGAGCCGGAGGAGGCGGCGCGCGGGTTGCGGGAGCATCACTTCGCATTTTTCTTCGCGCCGAAATATCACCCGGCTTTCCGGGAAATCGCCCCGGCGCGAAAGCTCTGCGCGGCCCGCGGGCAACGGACGATTTTCAATTTTCTGGGTCCCCTGCTCAATCCGGCGCATCCGGCGGCGCAACTCATCGGGGTGCCGCGGCCGGAATTGTGCCAGCCCATCGCGGCGGTGCTGCAAATGCTGGGGGCGCGCCGGGGCATGGTGGTGTCGGGCGCGGTTCTTGCCGGCGGGGTTGTTTGCCATTTGGACGAGCTTTCCACTTTGGGCGAGAGTTGCGTTGCGGAGTTTTATCAGGAGCGCGGGTTTTGTGTTTCCATGTTGTCGCCGCGGAATTTTCCCGTGCAACCGTCGGCCCTGGCGGACCTGGCCGGCAGCGACCGTCAAGCGAACGCGGAAATCGTGCGGCGCTTGCTGCGGGGCGAGGACCGTGGGCCGAAACGGGACGCGGTGCTGCTGAACAGCGCGGCGGCGTTGTTCGTGGCGGAGAAGGCGGCGTCGCTGACGGAGGGATGGGAGTTGGCGGGGGAACTGATGGATTCGGGCCGGGCGCTGGGGAAGCTGGAGCAGTTGGCGCGCGTTTGGAAGTAATGCGCCAGTCGTCCAGGGCAGGGCGACGCTTCCGAGGAACCCGGAAGGGACGGAAGGGACACAAGGGACACAAGGGACGCATGGCACAAGAGTTATCCTCCAATATATTTGCGGCGGTCATAGACCGCCGCTACAGTTCACGGTTGCAACGGAGCGGCGGAGGGCGGGCGGGTGGCGGGAACCGGACCGAGGCCGCCCGGACCGGAGAAGGGAACGCCGTTGGACAGGCCGAGATGGATGACGATGTTCGTGTCGCCGCCATGTCCTTGAGCGATGCCGACAAGGAAGCGCGGGTAGCCGCTGCCCGCAGGGAGCATCGCCCGCACGTCGAGCAACCCATCGCACACATCCTTGATGACGAAGCGGCCGTCGGAACCACTGCTGCCCGGATGGCCGGAGGGTTGGCCTTCCCCCGCTTCGATCCCCATTTGCGCTCCCCAGCACGGCCTGCCGTCCGGGTCAATCACATGCCCGGCCACTTGCCGGTTCGCGGTCTTGAGCACGACGGGCAATTGGAGTTGGTTGGTTTGCGTGGCGCCGGCCGGCACGAGGATGTTGTTGGAGCCGTAACCGGGAGCGGACGCCAATAGCGCATAGGGCACGTCTTGCGGGAGGCCGCTGAAGGAGAACAAGCCTTGCGCGTCGGCGTTGGCCGGAGGTTGCCGGTTCATGCCGGCTCTCAGGTCATCGGGAGGGTAGGGAACCAGTATCATGACAACGTTTGTAATCGGATTGCCTTCGGTGTCCCGCACCGCGCCGGAGAGAGTGAGTCCTGTTCTCAGATGCAGGTCAAGATTCGTGGCAGTGGGGTCCAGTTCGATGGTCGCGGCCAAATTGCGCGCCGGGTCGGTCGCATAGAGAACAACCCTGCCCGCATCATTCGTCCGGCCGGCCCGGGTGCCCCATTGGATCTCATACTTTCCACCGGCATCGCTCTTGTTCGAACGGTCAAAGCCAAATGAAGTGCCAAATTCTGAGGAAATTGCCGAGAGGGAGACGCCGGGATCGGGCACGCCGGAGGGATCAAAGACGGTGCCGCTCGTTGTGACCTCTACACTCGGCATATATCGGTTATCGTTGAGTCCCAAACGGATCACAACATTGGTGTCGCCGGCGGTGGTCTGGACGTTGCCGAACCAGGTTTGAGCGCCGCCATTAACATGGACCGGGCCGGCATTGATAATGACGGGCAAGGGAGTGACACCAACGAAGGCAAAGCTTCCATCGGAGTCGGTCGTTGTCTTCTGGGTGGTCGAGCGCGAGGGGCCTGGCAAGACAAGCTCCAACGGGACCGAGGGGGCCGGTTTGCCATCCGCATCCAACACGCGGCCTGAGACGAAGTAGGCCCTGGAGGGGCCGGAGTTGGCGGCGTTGCGGCTGGCCGGTTCGATGACGCAGGGCGGCAATTCCAGGAAGTTGGTTTTGGTGTCCTCCTCCGTCACATTCAGCGTATGAAAGTAGCCGGGAGCGTTGATTTGGATGGTGTATTTCATGCCTTGCGGCAGGGCGTCGAGATGGAGGTGGCCGCCGTCATACTTCAGCGCCGGCTGCGGATTTAATGCGAAGCCTCTGTTCGGCTCGGGCCAAAGGGTCACTGTCACCGTGGCATTGGCAACTGGCTGGCCGTCGCTGTTGTTGGCCTGGGATGGGAATGGGAACGCGCTAACAGCGCTGATGAGGTTGGTAACCGGCTGGCCGTCGCTGTTCTTGACCTGGGTGGAAAGCGTGAGGCCCTCTTGCAGGGTCAGGTCCAGGTTTGTCGTGCTCTTGACAACTTGGTGAAGCGCGACCAGGTTGCGCTTGAGATCGCGCGCGAGCAGCCAATTTGTGAGGTTGACCGAGGGCGACTCCTGCCAGTTGAATTCATACCGTCCGTCGGAGTCTGTCTGGTTGGTTGCGTTCCGGACTTGGATATAAGACAGCGACATCGTCACTCCAGCCGCCGGGGCGCCGGAAGGATCGCGCACGGTTCCGGTGATTTTTCGCGTCGGGAGTGAATTTTGCGCATAATTGTTGACGCCCAGGTGGATGACGATGTTCGTGTCGCCGCCCTGGGCGGACGCTCTGCCCTGGATGGTGGTGTATCTGGGAATATTCCGGGGCGGGCCGGCTGCGCCCGGCGGCGCGGGGAGCGACGGCTCCTGGGTGGTATAGCTGGCATTAACGCTGACCGGACCTTCGCAAACCGTGTCAAATACAAATCGTCCATTCCTTTCGGATTGGGTGTTGGCCCGGTCTGGTTGTCCCTGGCCGCTGAAGCTCACGTTGGCGCCGAGGACCGGCTTGCCATCCACGCCCAATACCTGGCCGGCCAGTTTGCGGTCGGCCCGCTTGAGCACAAAGGGGGGAAATTCATAATGGTTGGTTTTGGTTTTTGCGGCATCGAGAAAAGCGCCGACCGAGCCGTAGCCTTTGGCAGTGATCCCTTCAAAACAGGAATATCGCCATCCCTGCGGCATGGCTGGAATGGTGAACTCGCCCTGCGCGTTGACTTTGAACGGCGGCGGGCCGACTTGACCGCTGGACCAGGCCGTCTCAAATCTAAGGTCCAGCGTCGCGTTGGTAACGGGCGCGCCATTGGTGTCCTCGACGGAACCCGAGAACGTGATGCCGGGTTGCAGAACCAGGTCCAGACTGGCCGGGATTTCCTTGAATGGCTGGATTGCGGCGAGGTTCCGCCCTGGATCGCGGGCCAGAATGTAATTGGTCGGCGTGATGGGACCCTCCCAAGCCATATACTCTCTGCTCAGTTTCAGGCTAATTTCATAGCGCCCGTCTTTATCCGCAGTCACTTCGGAGTAATCGGGCGCATCCGGATAGACGCCCGGATGAAAGGACACGAGCGCCCCCGCGACCGGCGCGCCCGCGGGATCGCGCACGGTGCCGGTGATGGTTGGGGGCGGGATCAACTCAATCCAGACATTGTTGACATGGCCGGCCTCAATTGCTACCTGGCGGTTTTGCGAGAACCAGTCTTTCCTTGCGGAAAAATACTCCTTGCCATTGCCAGCCGGCACGCGAAAGAGGGCCATGCCGTTGATGCCCGTGTAGCCAATTCCGCTTGGCGAGGAGACCAGCGCGCCCACGACAGGCATAAGTTCATTTGTTGTCACCACCGACACTTCCACCAGGGCGCCTTTGGTCGCGTGGAGCGTCACGTCGCGCGCGGTTTCCCCGGCCACCACCGTCACCGAGGGGAATTCCTGCAACATCACCCAGTCAGGAACGGGCTGGGCCGGAATGGAGGCGCGGACCGTATAAGTGCCGGGCTGAACGTCCAGGATGCGAAAGGCCCCGTCGGCGTCGCTCTCAACTGGCTCGCGATAGGCAGAGCCATAAAGCCCGGATTCGGTCCCTTGCAATTTTATTTTGATTCCTGCAAGCGGCTGGCCGGTCTCCGCCACGGCGACTCTTCCTTCAACCGCTCCCGCCGGCCCAACCGTCAGTTCGATGTCCTCGTCGCCGGATCGGTGCTCCCGCGTTCCTCCAAATACGCTGCCGGACGGGCGCTGTGCCTTGCCCGCTACTTTGACAGCCAGGCCCGCGTGGCCGCCGGCTGGAAAGTTCCCAATGCGGAAGCGGCCATCCGCCCCCGTGCGGGCGGAGAAACACTCGCGCGCCGGCTTGCCCAGGAGTTGGTTCTCCTGCTCTGCCATCGAGTATCCGTTCCCAATGGCGGCTTCCGTTACCCACACCTCCGCGCCGGCCACCGGCTGGTTGCTTTCATCCAACACGGTGCCCGCCAGCGCGGTTGGCGCCGTAAGGACCACCGGCTCGGAGGAATCGGGGTACCTGGAGGACCAAGTTTTCCAGGCTGTGGCCAAACCGGCCTTCTTCACCACCGCCAGGGTTGCGCCCGGCGCGCAAAGAACGGCGAAGACGCCGTTGCTGTCCGTCACCGTGCGCTGGATAAGCTCCGGTTCATCGTCCCCGTAGCGAAACGATCCAAACCCCTCGTACGATGGATGATAATAACAATCCACCATCGCCCCCGCCACGGGCCGGCCCTGATCGTCCACCGCGGTGCCGATGTAATACTCCGGCGGGCCGCTGTCCGCCGCGCGGGCGTGAGCGGCCAGGGCAAGGCCGAGAATCAAAGCGTATTTGAAAAGTCCTTTCATAAGGTCTCCGGGTTTGAAAATGCAGTTTGCATGATGTTCAACCTATATGACACCTGAGTCCACTCTTTCTTAGATATTCGACTCCTCAAAAACGATCATTTTTAGGCTTAATTAACCTTAATTAACCTTAATTAGCCTTAATTAACCTTAATTAGCCTTAATTAACCTTAATTAACCTTAATTGGAAAAGCACGATTTTAGTTGTAAGTTGTTGATGGAAAGCAACTTGTGCCGAATTGCCGCAAAAAGGCGCAAGCAGCGCGAAAAAATCCGCACCCGGCAGGGCGACGCTCCCAAGGAACATGAAAGGGACGAAAGGGACCAAAGGGACGCAAGGGACGACTGGTTTCCTACAATATATTGGGTGTTCCTTGGCACAATGTACCACCCGTGGTGGTTGGAGTCTCCCGCGGAGACGTCTTGGGCTGGGGCGGCTCTCCCGATGCCGGATCGGGATCGCCCTGCCATCCGCGGCGCCAAGGGCATGGAAAAGTGGCGGCGGATTGCCATCCGCCGCCACGACACTGTTGGCTTCGTGCCTCATGCCGACTATTTAATCATAGACTCTAATTTTTGTCAAGCCAGGGTTGCGAACCTAAAGTCCCTCTTGACGGAACCGGGATGCCCAATTTCAAGCATTACTTCAGCCCTTATCTGAAGGCGAAGATGGATGAGATCACATTGGCGGCGGTCACAGGCGGCCTCTACAGGGCAGGAGCAATTTAGCGCAAGAACGTTCCTGTTGCGCCGCCGTACACGGGCGGCATGGTCTGCTGCGTTGGGTCCTCCGGGCCGCCCTCCGGCCTCCACAACACTTCGTAGTTCTTGACAGCATTGCGGAAGCCTTTGACATCGGCGGGCAGGCGTTCGACGCACAGCGCCGCCAGATCGGGGTCGTCCCGCTGCAACGCCAGCCAGGTGGAATGGGAGATGATGATCCTGCCATAGCCGGACAGGCCCTCCAGCCGGGAGGCCAGGTTCACTTCCCGTCCAAACACGGTGTAACTCAGGCCGTCCACGTCGGATCCCATCAAGCCCATGATGGCCGTGCCGGTGTTGATGCCCGTGCCCAAGGACAGCAGCGGCAGCGGCGATTCCGGCGGCAACCCCTGCGCGGCGCGTCCGGCGGCATCGGCGGCAATGCGTTTGTTTTCCGCATCCCGTTTCAGGTTCAAAGCCAGCATGGCGCGCTGGGCGTCAATCGCCGACCGGACGGCATCGCATGCGTGGCGCGGGTTGGGGAGCGGCCCGCCCCAGAAGGCCATGACGCAATCGCCGATGTATTTGTCCAGCGTGCCATTGTGTTTCTTGATGGCCCCGGCGATGGTCCCCAGGTAAGTGCTCACGGTATCCAGCGTTTCCTTGGCCACCTGGTTGTAATGCGCTTCCGCCGCTTCCGGGCTGAGTTTGTTTTGCTCGACGTATTCGGCGGCCTGGGTTTGCGTTCTGTCGGTCAGGGCAGTGAATCCCCGCACGTCGGCGAAATAAACGGTGATCTCGCGCCGCACGCCGCCCATCGAAATTTTGGCCGCCTTCAACAACTCGTCCACCACCTCCGGGGCGAGCATCTTGGAAAAGACGGACTTCACCCGTTTCTTTTCCGCCTGCTCCACCTGGACGCGGTAGGTCAGCGCCGTGGCGTGCGTCACCAAGCCGGAACAGAACAGCGGCAGAACGACCGGCAGCCAAAACCGGTGCGCCGCGTAAAGCCAGCACGCCAGCCCGCCATAAACCAACACCATCGCCGCCATCAGCCCGGTCCCGGCCAGCACCCGCGCGGACGCGGAGGTCACCCATCCGGCAAAGGCGCCCATCGCCACAATCAACAATAATTTCAGCGCCAGCGGACTGGTCGTGACGAAGCGGTTGGTCAGCATCGAATTGGCCACATTCAGATGTTTGAGCACCAGGATGGTCCCCGATTCCGCGGGCGTGTTCCCCTGGTCCGACACCGCCGAGAACGCCGTCACGGCCGAGCCGATCAAGACCAGCCGGTTTGTCCACTTGCCGGTGTCCGCCGGATGGCCTTCGGCCCGCTCGTTGGCTTGCAGCAACAATTCATCAAACGACCCGGCCTGGAAGCCGGATTGGAGCGGCAGTTGATTGGTGATGAGAATAATGTTGACATCCGGTTCATTGCCGGCGACAGGATGGACATGGACCTGCATGCTGTTGGTGTGGCCCAGTTCCCAGTTCACGTAATAGCTGCCGTCGGATTCCAACCGGATCACGCGGCGGACACCGTTCTCCCCGTGCAAGACCACCCGGTGGTGTTGGGGTTGAATTTCCGGGTTGTCCAGATCGAGTTTCAACTCGCCGGCGGCGAGGACAATTCCCATGCTCCACACCCGGTTGTATGCGAAAGGGATAAAGGGCGGGGCATCGGGCGGCACGTTGCTCATGATCTCCGACAGATTCAGAAAGCCCTCCTTGTCCCTGTGATAAATGACGGTCCCGCCCCGGCGCGGGATGATAATCCGGGCCTTCTCGTTCCGCGTCAATTCCATCGGGTAAGCGTCTTCCAGGAGCAAGCGGTTCAGCCGGCTCACGCCGCCGTCCTCCGGTTTCGGGTCCAGAAGCCGCAGGGTTTCCGGCCGCAACTTCACCGCCGCAAAACGGGCGTCCTCGTAAATGGAAGGGCCGGCGACCAGATTGTTGAGCGCCCGTGCCAGAAGCCCAGCCAATTGATTCGATTCCACTTCCGAGCCGTCATATCGCGACAACACGTTGGCGGTGTCCTTGTCCAGCCGCTTCCTCAAGAAACTGGAAACCGGGTCCGGTTTGCCGGCCAGCTTGGCTGCAAAGGACTGCAAATCCATAATATCCCCCGGCTCGAAGTCCTGGGAGTCGAACTGGATTTTTGGATGATCGAGGTCCAGATGCCACTCCAGCGCGATTTGGTTGACAAAAAGCGGGTTCCAGATTCGATAGACTTCATAAGGACGGTCGCGCCGCAGAACCCCGTCCTCATCCCGTTCCGCATAGACGCCGCCCAAATCCGCCGCGCTGTCCTGGAAAAGCTGCGCCGGCACGACATGGTGTTCGGTGGCGAGAATGGCGTTGCCGGCCTTTTTGAGCGTGTCGGCGAAGAACTGGTCCGAAGCGACGGTCCTGCCGTCGAGCGCCACCGGGGGATCGCCAGGCCGCAGGAGATCAAAATCCACATCAAAGCCGACCATCCCGGCGCCTTGCAGCGAAAGCTCCCGCAAGGCTCTGGCGTAAATGCTGCGCGGCCACAACAGGCCGGCACTGTAGCCCAGCGATCCTTTGCTGACGATGTCCACCGTGTCGTCCGTGATGACCACCAAGCCTAAGTTCGTTGCCAGATTTCGATGCGGTCCGGCAAGGCGGTTCGCCAGCCGCACCCGCCCGTCGTAGGTCATGTTCTCCAATCTCCGCAACACGCTGAAGTTTCCGAATTCAAGCAGGCAAACCGCCGTCGCCACCGCCGCCGTAATCAGCATCATTGGCAATTTCCGCGTCTGTTGCATGCCGCCGCCCGGCAGCCGCCCTTCCCACTCCTTCAATGCCGCGTCCCAACCCTTGTAACTGAGCAGGTCGGAAGGGAGTTTCGGCAAGTCCGCCAGCCTGGGCAAATTCGGGATTTTTGGAAAACGCAGGCGCACATCCCATTTATCACAAAAAACCCGGAGCAACGCAAGGCTGCTCCGGGCTGAAAATCCAAATTTCGATCAACCGATGCCGCTCCAACCGGCCCGATCGGCAGTATTATCGGCCGCGGGTCACCCCGGCTGGCCTTCATATTCCGTAGGCGGCAGCGGCGGCGGCGGCGGCGGCGGCGGCGGCGGGGGCGCTGCCAGGACTCCTTGTTCTCCCCCTGTTCCTGGCGGTCCGACGTATCCGGGAGGCGCAAGGCCCCCTGCCTGCGGCGGATTGCCGGTATAGACTACATAAGTCAAACCTAATTCCTGGGCTACCAGCGCTGCAAGCTGTTGGTCACTCAATTCCATTACGGCGCCGATTGAAATCGTCGTCACCACCGGCGGTTGCCCCACTACCGTCGTTGTGATGGTCGCGGTGACGGTCCATGATTGGCCGGTATTTAGCGTCCGTATAACCGGCCCTCCGCCGCGACCGCCCGGGCCTCCGACGGCGCCTGGCGGCGGGGTGACTTGGCAAACGATCGTGCCCGTCACGCTGGTGAATGTAATGGTGTAAGTTCCGGTCGCCGGGTTCAAAGCCACCGACACCTGCCAATCCGTGCCGCGAATGGCGGCCACGCCGTTGGGCACGGTCACTTTGTAATCCGAATTGGCGGAGAGCTTCCGGACGCTTCCCAGAAGTGTGCCGCCGTCCAGTTTCAGAGTGGTGGAACTGTCGTTCGCCGGCAACATGAGCATGCTCGTCAGCGTCATGGTGGTGTTTTCCGTCACTTTGACGGTGGAGGTCAACCCGTTGACGGACATATACACCGCCGAGTTCGCGCCGGATTTCACAGTGGTGCCGGGAGTCAATATCTGGTTGACCTTCAAAGGCTTGAAGTCGCCCCCGTCCGGCCCTTGGTAGGTAGCAGTGCCTATCACGGAGCGGACGGTTGCGCTTGCGTCTCTTGAGGCGCCCGCAGCCACCAAAAGAGTGGTCAAACCCGTCACCGCCAGTGTCAAACCGCATGCCAAAATCAATTTGATTCGTTTCATAACAATTCTGGTTTAATATGTGTAACAGGGCGAGATTACGCCCTGCGCGAAAAATGTCAACTAATTTTGGAGCCTTTTTTGCCTTTTTTTCAGTCTTTTTTGCCCCCACACCCCATTTTCCGCCTTTTTGGCCCTTTTTTACCGCCCTGCCGGGCCGGCCCTGGCAGCCTCCGCCATCCTCTCTCTCACTATTTCCAGCCATGCCGCGGCTTCCGGGCTGGGGGCGACTAGCATGGAAAGCTCCAACCAATGCTCCGCCAGTGGGTAGTTCCTAAGTATCGAACAGTGCCATGCGAACATCCATTGCACCCGCGCGCTGTGCGGAAACAACTCCAGGCCCTGGACGAAATACTTCGTCGCCTCTTTGGGCCGGTCCAGCCAATCCAGGCACATCCCGCAGCCCAGTTGCGTCTCGTAATCGTACGGATTCAACGCCATCGCCCGCTGAAACCACGTCATCGCTTCCAGCGCCAGGTCATCGCACCCCGCAGCGCCCTGCCAGGCCTGAAGCCGGTAAGACTCGCCCAAGAGATAATCGCTTATGTAATTGCGCGGCTCGATCTGCTCCGCCCTTTTGAAATCTTCCACCTGCCGCTCCCACGAGGCCGCGTTCAACCCGCGCTCCAGCCAGTAGAATTCCCGGCCCGCCTGGAGGCCTTCCCGCCCCAGGAACCAGACCGCTCCCGCCGCCACGACCGCGAGCAGGACTTTCCCAAAACTCCCCGGATTGAACCAGAACCGCTCGGTGCCAAACCGCCAATGCGCGGTCAACAGCGCCATGAGGGTGATGGCGGTGACCGCGTCGGCGGTGACTTGCATGCTGAAATCCACCAGTGAATGGATCAAAATGGACAGCAGCCCCAGCGAAGCCCCCAGCACAAAAGCCGCTCTGGAACTGTTCTTGGACCCCAAGTCGCCCGAACTTCGCGTCATATAAGGCCAAATCCGGATCACCCCGTCCAACAGCAGCCCCAACGCCGCCAGCACGATGGCAAACCCCGCCAAACCCCATTCGCAGAGCGTATTGAGGTAATCATTGTGCGCGTTTTTCGGGATCGCTTGCGCATAGACGTTTGCCGACCTCGGGTAAAGATACCGGAAACTCCCCGGCCCGGCGCCCCACCATGTATGCTCCTGGAATATCCGCTCCGCCGCCTTCCAATAAAAGACCCGCCCGTCGCCCTTGTTTATCAGGCCTCCGCCGAAGCGGTCTTCCACCGCCCCAAACTGCTGCGCCAGAACCAATACGGCCGCACCCAGGATGGCCAGCGCCAGCGCCCCGCGCCGCCAATAATCGGGCTGGAACAACAACACCACGCAAAACACCGCCAGCGACACCCCCATTGCCGTGATGCCCCCGCGCGACTGCGATACCATCACCCCCGCCATCATCACCAGCGCGCTGTAGCCCAGCAGCACCTTCACCGTCGCGTTGAAACGGCCCATCACCGTGTAAGCCAGCGCCAGCGGCAACACCATCTCTACGAACCCCGCAAAACTGTCCGGACTGATGTACGTGCCGCTCCCCCGCAGCGCGTAGCCCGCCGGTTTGACAACCGCCCACACTTTGGCATGGTGCGTCATGAACTGGTAAAAGGCGAAGAACGATTCCCCCAGCCCCACCGCGATCAGCGCCACCGCCGCCGCCGTTGCCGATTCCCGCCGGTTCAGATTGTTGACAATCACAACAAACAGCGCCCCGTACATAATCACGCACCGCAAATTCTGCCGCGCCACGTAAGCCAGCTCCGCCTCCGAGCACCGGACAATCGCATAAATCACAAACGCCAGCACCGCCCAGCAAATCGGAGGCCACAACAGCCGGAACGGTTGCTGCGTAAAAATCCGGACCGCCCACAAAGCCGCCGCCAGCGCCGTCAAACCCTGGATCACCAGCAGGCCGTACAAATGCGCCGGTTCCTGGGTTTCCGGGTTCACCCGCACCGCCCCGTAAGCCAGCGGTCCCCAGACGAGAATCGCCAGCACCGCCGCCAGGATTCCCCGCTCGCACACCCGATCCGCCTTCTCCCGGAAGGAGCGCCTGGGGCTTGCGGCCCGGCTTGCCCGTGAAGCGCGGGACAATGGAAAAAGGGCGCTCACCCGAGGTGCTCACGCGGGTCGGTGATGTGCCCCGTCAACGCGCTGGCCGCCACTGTGGCCGGGGAGGCCAGGAACACCTGCGACTCCTTGTGCCCCATCCGCCCCGGGAAATTCCGGTTGGTCGCGCTGATGCACTTGAGCGGCGAGTTCATCCGCCCGAAGGTGTCCACCGGCCCGCCCAGGCAGGCCGCGCATCCCGCGTTCTCCGTCATCCGCACCCCGGCGTCAAGCAGAACTTGCCACACCGTCTTCCCCTCCCACCGCGCCGTCTGCAATTCCTGGACGATTTCCGGCGTTGCCGGCACTCCGAACGTCTCAATCGCCACACGCTTCCCCATCACCACCCGCGCGAACTCCAGAAAATCACTCGTCTTCCCGCCCGTGCAGGAGCCTATGTAGGCCCGGTCCAGCTTGATCCCCCCCAATTCCTTCGCCAGCCGCCGGTTGCCCGGATTGGGATGACACGCTACCGTCGGCTCCAACTTCGCCAAATCCACCGTCATCTCATACACGAACTTCTCCGCCCCGTCCCGCTCCGCCGGCTCATAAGCCGTCTTGGTCCCGTTGAGCCGGCAGCGAGCGTCCACGGCCGCCCTGGTTTGGTCATCGAACTCAAAGATGGCGTTCTTGCCGCCCGCCTCGATGGCCATGTTCGCAACTGTCATCCGGTCATCCATCGAGAGCCGCCCGGCCCCCTCGCCGTCAAACTGCATGGCCCGGTAAGTCGCCCCGTCAAAACCGATCTCCCCGATGCAATGCAGGATGATATCCTTGGCCATCACCCCCGGTTGCAATCGTCCCTCCAGCCGGAAATGCATCGTTTCCGGCACCTTCAACAACAGCTTTCCCGTCCCCATCACAAACCCGGCGTCCGTGTTCCCGATGCCCGTGGCAAACTCATTGAACGCCCCCGCCATGCACGTATGCGAATCGGTCCCAAAAAGAACCTCCCCCGGCCGCGTATGCCCCTTTTGCGGCAGCGCCGTATGACACACCCCCGCGTAACGCGAGCCGTACTGCCGCTTCAACATCCCCTGGCTTGGGTCAAACTTCCACGTCCCGTTCTCGTCGTCTATCACGTCATAGAAATAGGGCAAGCCCTGTTGCCGGGCGAACTGGCGCAAAATATCCACATTCCGGTTCGAGAGGGAATCCGCCGTGAAGATATAATGATCCGGGATGATGACGACCTTATGCCGGTCCCACACTTTGGCTTTGGCGCCGAACTCCCGTTGGAAGACCCCAATCGTGCCCGGCCCGCACACATCATGGGTCATGAGAATATCCGCCTGCACCCAGACATTCTCGCCGGCCTCCACCGATTTCTTTCCCGCTGCGCGGGCCAGTATTCTTTCAGTTAACGTCATAAATCGCGGTTAAAGTATCCGCTCCCGCCCCCGCCCGCAATCCCGAACATGGATATGCCTTTTTTCACCTTGCTTGGAGGATAACTCTATTGCCATGCCTCCCATGCGTTCCATGGGTCCCTTTCGTCCCGTTCGGGTTCCTTGGAAGCGGCATTTTCCCGGGGAAAATTATTTTGTTCATTTTAACTTGAACAAAATGGATTGTCTGCTATTGTTCCAGCATGGATCTTGTTGTCGCAGACAAGCCTTGGGAAACAGTCAAGGCCAATACATACGTGCCGGAGCTGAAACCTGTCGAGGTTGAAGTCATCCAATTCTTTGTCCAATTTGCCGCCGCGGTTGGGCAGCCCCGGTCCGTCGCAGAAATCTACGGCCTCCTTTTCGTTTCCGAAAAACCCCTCCCCATGGACACCGTCATCGAACGCCTCAAATTAAGCAAAGGCTCCGCCAGCCAGGGCTTGAAATATCTCCAGGACCTGGGCGCGGTGCGGACGGTGTACGTCGCCTCGGACCGCCGGACGCATTTCGATGCGGTCACCGAGCTGCGTCAACTGGCCGGCCGCTTTTTGCGCCGGCAAATCCTGACTCCTTTTGAAGACAGCGCGTCGCGCATGGACCGCATCGCGGCCCAGACGCGCGCGCTTTCAGGCGAACAGCGGAAGCACATACTTGACAGGATCAGGCTGCTCCGCCGCTGGGAACGGGCCGGGCGGCGCATCTTGCCCCTTGTGGCCAAGATGCTGGACGGCGATTAGAGCCTCGCTCCCGGCCAACGGGATTTGTGGCTGGACGAACAACAATAACACGGGCGCCACGGAGTTCTCGCAAAAACCGGCGGGAAGTCCAAGTGCGGAGCCTTGACTGAACATGGAAGCAGCGCACAAATTGATTTTGGAACCGGGGCGCGCCACGAAAAACTACTGGCGCGACTTGTTTCATTACCGCGAGTTGTTCCTGATCCTGGCCTGGCGGGACGTGATCGTGCGTTACAAGCAGACCGCCGCGGGCCTGGCGTGGGCGGTCCTTCAACCCCTGATGAGCATCCTCATCTTGACTGTCATTTTTGGGCAGGTCGCCGGGCTGAAGTCCGAAGGCAACGTTCCCTACGCCATCATGGTGTGCGCCGCCATGCTGCCGTGGCAGTTCTTCGCCAACGCGCTTTCCCTCGCCAGCCAAAGCGTTGTCAACAATGCCAATCTCATCTCCAAAATCTATTTCCCGCGCATGATCGTTCCCGCCAGCTCCACCGTCGTTTCGCTCGTGGACTTTCTGGTCGCCTGTTCCATTCTCGCCGCATTGATGTTGTGGTATCACTTCTGGCCCACCTGGCGCCTGCTCGCCCTGCCCGCCCTGGTCGTCCTCGCCATCGCGGCGGCGCTGGGGCCGGGCTTGATTGTCACCGCCCTGACCGTCCGCTATCGCGATTTCCGCATGCTGATTCCATTCGTCGTCCAATTCGGCCTGTACGTCTGTCCGGTCGCCTACAGCAGCAGCGTGATGCACGAAAAGATTGTCGGCAAGCTGGGGCAGGCGCCGGGGGACAGGTGCTTTCTTCTCTACTCGCTGAATCCGATGGTGGGAGTCATTGACGGATTCCGGTGGGCCATCCTCGGCGGCTCGCGCGCTTTCTATTGGCCGGCGTTTGTCATGTCGCTGGTCCTGACGGCGGCGCTGTTGTGTTTCGGCATTTATTACTTCCGCAAAACCGAGCGCGCTTTTGCGGACATCATCTGACCCCATGTCCGACCCTGTCATCCGCGTGGACAACCTGGCCAAGCAGTACGTGCTGGGGACCGGCGCAAGCTCCGACGGCCTGCGGCATGTCATACAGAATTTTGCCACCGCTCCGATGCGCTGGTTTAAAAACCCGTCTTCCGGCCCCGATCCCGGCGCGCCCGATGGGCGGGAGCCGGGAAACGGGAGCCGGAATCCGCGCGGCGCTTTTTGGGCGCTCAAGGATGTTTCCTTCGAGGTCGGCCAGGGCGAGGTGCTGGGCATCATTGGACGCAACGGCGCCGGGAAAAGCACTCTGCTAAAAATCCTCAGCCGCATTACCGAGCCGACCGAAGGGCGCGTGGAAATCACGGGCCGCGTGGCGAGCCTGTTGGAGGTGGGCACGGGGTTTCATCCCGAGCTGACCGGACAGGAAAATGTGTTCCTGAATGGCGCGATTCTGGGCATGAGCCGGGGGGAGATCAAAAAGAAATTTGATGAGATTGTGGCGTTCGCCGAAGTGGAGAAGTTTCTGGACACGCCGGTGAAACGTTACAGCAGCGGCATGTATGTGCGGCTGGCCTTCGCTGTGGCCGCGCATTTGGAACCGGACATTCTGATCGTGGACGAGGTGTTGGCCGTGGGGGACGCGCAGTTTCAGAAGAAGTGCATGGAAAAAATGGATCAAGTGGCAAAACTGGGCCGCACGATCCTGCTCGTCACGCATCAATTGGGCGTTGCGGCCAAAATGTGCAACCGGTGCCTCTTGTTTAACAAAGGCACATTGCGCATGAACGGCCCTCCGGCGGCCGTCATCAATGAGTACTACGCCAGTTCCGAGTCCCATCCGGAGGAGTCGGACAGCCGCCGCCAGCATGGCTTCTTGAAGTCGGCCGTAACAACCGATCCAACCGGCCGCCCCAAGAATACCTTCCGGCATGACGAACTTATCACCGTTCATTTTTCCCTCCGGTCGTCCAAGCTCCAATCCGGCATGTTCCTGGGAGTTTCCGTCAAGGATTATCTGGAACGGCGCGTGTTCAGCGACCAGGTCCGCCTGGAGCCGCAATCCGCCGCCGACGACACTCAGGAATGCGTTTTCACCATTCCCAGGCTCTTTCTCGCTCCGGGCAGCTATGGTTTCCTGCTGGTCATTCATACGCCCAGGGCGCGTGTCCATGAAATTCACGAAATGGCGTCCAGGTTCAAGGTCGTGGATGGCGGCAGCAGCCTGGCGGAATTCGAGGGAACTGATTACGGATGTGTGCAAAGCCCCGGCCTTTGGAAAGGAGCATGATGAAAATTGGACAACTGTTCGCAAAGCAGCGCCCACGGCCGCTCGAAGCCGGCAAGCCAAAGGAGTGGAAGAACATCGAGTACTTCGACCCCGTTTGGGAAGACAGAGTCGCTTTGCTGGCGCGGATGATCCAATGCAAGGGCAGGCTGGTGGATTACGGCTGCGGCCGCCAGCATTTGCGCAATCACCTTCCCCCGCTCACTCAGTATGTCCCCGTGGATTATACAAGCCGGAGTCCCGATACCATCGTCGCCGATTTCAACCAGCTTCCTTACCCGGACATTGACGGCGAAATCGCTTTCATCAGCGGATTTTTGGAGTATATGCAGGACGCCCCGGCCTTCATCCGCCACATCAAGAAATTGTCGTATCAGGAAGTGGTACTGTCTTACTGCTGCGTCGAATCGGTCGGCTCCCTGGACGAACGGGCCAAGCTGGGTTGGAAGAACCATCTCAGCCTCCGATCCCTTTTGAGTGAATTCCTGGACGCCTTCAACCTGCATCAAATCGGCTCCGTCACAAAGAACACAATCCTGAGATTTGAAAGAAAGCGCTGATGGCTGTTCTACTTTTCAACCCGACTCTCAAGGACAATAACGGGACGTTGAATTCGAATCTGGGAGACCTCATCATAACCCAAGCGGTGATGGCCGAAATGAACCGCTTGTTTCCCGGCGAGGAGGTCGTTTCCATCTCCTCACACACACAGCCCGGCGATGCCGAAATATCAAAAATAAAGCGCGCCCGCCACCGCATTGTCGGCGGAACCAATGTCCTCGGCTCCGATATGCGCAATTGCCGGCAGTGGAGCATTCCGGGAAAAGTGATGGCCCTGCATCCGGCCGTTCTTTGCGGCGTCGGCTGGCAACATTACCAGCCGCCGGTCAAGTTGTTCACCAGGGTTCTGCTCAACTTCGCCCTGTCCCGCACTTATCTTCATTCCGTCCGCGATGCCTACACCAAGAAGAAGCTGGCCACCTGCGGCGTCTGGAATGTTGTCAATACTTCGTGCCCCACTCTGTGGGGGCTGGCGGGGCAAAAGAGGGTGGTGAACGCGCGGAAACCGGCGAAGAGCGTGTTGCTTATGTTGACGGATTATCGGAAGGACCAGGAAGCGGACCGGCTGCTCGTGTCCTGCCTGGGCAGTCGCTACGCCACAATTTACTTCTGGCCGCAAGGCGAGATGGATTTAAGCTATCTGTTGAGCCTCATTACACACAAGACGTTTAGCCTCGTCGTCCTGGCGCGAACTCTCGATGCCTTGGATAGTTGTCTGTCGCTTACTCCCGATTTGGACTATGTTGGAACCCGTTTGCACGGCGGCATTCGATGTCTGATTGCCGGCAAAAGGTCCTTGATCTTGGAGGTGGACAACAGGGCGGCGGAAATAGCGAAGGAAACCGGGCTGCCTTCCCTCCCGCGGACGGATTTGGCCAACATCGAAAGATGGGTTAAGGACGGATGGGAAAGCGAAATTTGGGTGGACGACAAACCGGTCAGAAAATGGCGTCAACAGTTCGCAAGGTGAATCTCGCAACTCAAACTGTCATCCTTTTGTGAGCCTGCGCATAGCACTGGTCAGTTACGAATATCCGCCGGACAACGCCTGCGGCGGCATTGGAACTTACACAAAGGAGGCGGCGGATTTGCTCGCCCGGCGCGGCCATTTTGTGGAGGTCTTTGCCGCGAGCAGCCGCCGCGACGGCCATTTCGAGCATGGGAATGTAGGCGTGAACCTGGTCGGGCAGATGAATCGCGCGAGGTTCGCGGAGGCCGTCGCGCCGGTCTTTTCAACGCGCCATGCGATTTGCAATTTTGATGTTGTGGAAAGTCCCGAGTATTTTGCCGATGGCCGGGAGATACTCAGATTGCATCCAATGACACCGCATGTTGTCAAACTGCACACACCCAATCAGCTTATTCGCGCCAGCAGCTTGCGCCGCAGTTTCCCCGGCTGGGTGCGGCATAACGTGAGCCGGGTTCGCGTGATCGCGGGGGCCTTGCGCAGAGGAAGACGCCCCCAAGCCTGCCACCCTTATCACAGACTAAAACCCGCCGACTTGGAGCAGGATTCCATTGAGAGGGACTATGTGAAGCAATGCAGCCTTGTTACCTCGCCGTCCAAGGCCATGGCCGAGTGGGCGATCCGGGAATGGGGCGTTGACCGCGGGAAAACCAGGGTGGTTCCAAACCCCTTCATTCCGTCCAAAGACCTGTTGAGCATTCCCACGGCTGCCAATGGAAAAGTAGTAGGCTATTTTGGAAGGCTCGAATACAGGAAAGGGATTTGCGATCTGGTTGAGGCCATACCAGGCATTCTGAAGGCCGAACCCGATGCCTCGTTTCGATTTGTCGGCAGTCCGCTGTTCCATCCCGTTACTCACGAGTCCTTTGATGTGTATGTCATGAGGAAACTCCACAAGGTCAGGCGCAGCATCACAATGGCCGGTCCGGTTAATTTGCAGGGGATGCCCGCCGAATACAGCAAGGTCGGCGTTTGTGTCTTCCCAAGCGTCTGGGAGAATTTCCCCTATGTCTGCCTTGAGGCAATGTCGGCGGCCAGGGCAATCGTGGCCGGCATTTCGGGCGGAATGTCCGAGATGCTGGATGGGAACTGCGGACTGTTGATCCCCCCGAATAATCCGCGGGCAATCGCCGATTCGGTAATCCGTCTGATACGATCAGACGGCTTGCGGATGCAAATGGGACGCAGTTCCAGGATAAGGGTTCTGGAGCGATACTCCGTTGAAAGCATAGGGCCGCAAATCGAAAAGAGCTATACGGACGCAATCTCGAGTCGGTTGAATCCATGCCATGCCTGAGATTTCCGTCATTATATGCGCCCACAATCCGCGCGCGGATTATTTGCGCCGGGTATTGGACGCGCTCAAGGCGCAGACGCTGCCAAAGGCACAATGGGAACTCCTGCTGGTTGACAATGCTTCCAATGAGCCGCTGGCTTCAACCTGCAACTTGGACTGGCATCCGATGGCACGCCACATCCGCGAGGATGAACTGGGCCTCACCCCCGCCCGCCTGCGCGGCATCAGGGAATCCACCGGCGAACTTCTGGTCTTTGTGGATGATGACAACGTGCTGCGCTGCGATTTCCTTGCAATCACTCTTCAAATTGCGCGGGATTTCCCTTTCCTCGGCGCTTGGGGTGGGAATGTCGAAGGGGACTTCGAGCAACAGGTCCCCGAATGGCTCAAACCTCACCTCCACGCCTTGGCGGTGCGCGAGGTGGATCGCGATTACTGGTCCAACTATTATGCCGACAATCGCAGCATGCCATTTGGGGCGGGGCTTTGCGCCCGGAAACTTGTCGCGACCGCTTATGCAAGGGCGCTTGCCAACCGCCCCGCGTCAAGAAACCTGGGGCGAAAAGGAGCGTCGCTCGTCTCAGGCGAGGACATAGACTTGGCGCTGACAGCGTACGATGCCGGGTTTGGAACCGGTCTGTTTCGCAAATTGCGCACCACCCACATCATTCCGAAGGGACGCATGACTCTGGATTACTTATGCCGCCTTCTGGAAGGCATCGAGTATTCCACTCACTTGCTCCGGAAACAAAGAAACTCCAGTTACGTTCCGCCCCGGGACTCCACACTGATAAGCTGGCTCAAGGCATACCAAATTTGGAGATTGCCCGATCCCATAAAATCCATCGCAAGAGCCCAGAACCGGGGTTTGGCCAAAGCGAAATCCGAAATAACCGCCGGCTCATGATTCCTCTTTCGGGATAACTCTTCTATGCACCACATCAGTGTTGCCGTATGCACGCACAACCCGCGGCTTGACTACCTGTCCCGGACCCTCGATGGGCTGAAATCTCAGAGCCTTCCGTGTTCTGAATGGGAGTTTCTGATCATTGACAATGCCTCGGAAACACCCGTTGCAAAGAGTGTTGACCTGGCATGGCACCCCAATGCCCGCGTTATTGTCGAATCACAAGTGGGCATAACGAGCGCGCGCATCCGGGCGATGCGTGAATTTGCCGGCCCGCTTCTTGTCTTCCTGGATGACGACAATGTAATGGCCGCCGATTATCTCCAGCGATGCCTGGAATTGTTCGCGCAGCGTCCTGACCTGGGCGCGGTGAGCGGGTGTTTGATGCCGGAGTATGAAGCTCCTCCGCCGGACTGGTTCGCTCCCTACGAGAGCTGGATCGCTGTCCGCAGGATCACAACAAGCGCATGGTCGAACTTCAGCGATTCGCGCTCGGAGCCGGTTACAGCCGGCATGTGCCTTCGCAGAGCCGTGGCGGAGGCTTATGTGAAGGAGACCGTCAGCAATCCGACACAGCGGATTCTGGGAAGCCGGGGGCACAGCCTTTTGAGAGGGGAGGATGTTGCGCTGGCCAAGATTGCGCTGAAACTGGGCTGCACTGTCGGGCAGTTCGCGCAACTTCAAATGGTGCATCTTATCCCAAAGCGCCGAGTTGACCCCGCGTATCTTTTTGCGTTGTATCGTCATCTCTGCGCTTCCGGTTACTTGATCAGTTGGGTGGATGGAACGGGGCGCGACCCAATTCGTCTCGGGTGGCGGACGCTGTTGAAGGCGGCCTATCGCTTTCTCAACGGCAATCACATACGCCGTCGCCTTGTGATCGAGGAGCTTCGCGGCTTCCAATTGGCGCGAAAGATCGTCAAGACCTGGCCTCAGCAGGAGCGCGCCGCAACTGCCGTCGAAAAAACGTGATGCATAATGTCTTTTGCACCCTCGCGATCGGCGGCCCGCATGTCGAGTATGCCAGGTATCTTGCGGCGGACTTGGAAGTCTATAAGGCCCCTTTCGCGGTTGTCACGGATGCGCCGGAAGCCTTCCGTCCGTTTTCAAATGTGCATGCCGTGGAGCACCGGCCGAAAGTCTTTTCCTACCATGACAAGCGGATTGCGCTGCGGGAATCATTGAAGTTGGGCGGGACCGCCGTCTTTATTGATGCGGACACGACCATCTGGTTTGGCGCCGACCGGCGGGTTGTGCGGAAAGCGCTGGCCTATTCATTTCCGCCCGGCCTTCACGCGGGGCGATTGACCCCGGAGGACGTTTATGTGTTTCCAGAGGTCGAAAATCTCGCGAGGAAGTGGGGATTGCGTTTCAACCGCAATGTCATCAGTTATTGGGAAGGTTTGTTTGCCCTGACGAAGCATGAGAAGCTGGGTGAATTTTTCGGCATCTGGGATCGCTTTGCGGATGAAGCGCGGCAGCGCGGTTACAACGGCGCCGGGGAGGGGGCGTGTTTTGGGATAGCGGCGGAAGCCTCCGGCCTTCCACGGCATTATACAACCCACATGATGCAGAGCATGCTGCCTTATGTTCTGTGGCATACGCGTCTTCGTTTCAACCGGCGCAAGTTGCATCATTTGAAATTTGGCATGAAGGAGATGTTAATGGGAAATATCAATTTTCACCAACACTGCTGGGTATAGCGATCTCGCTCGGAACCACTTATTCCAACTCATGCCGTTCATCAGCCCCTGACCGCATCCAACTATGAAGCGCGTTTATATTCAACAAGACTGGCCGGAATCATGGAAGTATTCATATCCTTATGACCTTGAGGAGGTGTATGGCGAGTTTGCCAACCGCGGATACGCCTACGCCTACGACAACCGGAGAAGACAGACCCTCCGCCTTCTCACGGAAGTTCTCGCTCCGGGCGCGCGCATTCTTGATATCGCCGCCGCCCAGGGGAACTTCTCCATCGCCCTGGCGGAGATGGGTTACGAGGTGACATGGAACGACCTTCGCGCGGACCTGGCGGATTATGTGCGGCTCAAGCACGAACGGGGGAACCTCCAGTTTGCGCCCGGAAACGCATTTGATCTCAAATTCCCATCTCCGTTCGACGCGGTTGTGATTACCGAAATCATTGAGCATGTGGCCCATCCCGACGAGTTCCTTTTGAAGACCGCCCAACTCGTGAAGCCGGGAGGTTATATAGTGATGACCACACCCAACGGCGGGTATTTCCAGAATACTCTGCCCAAATTCTCGGAATGCTCGGACCCCGCCGTTTATGAGAAGGTTCAGTTCAAGCCCAATTCCGACGGTCATATCTTCCTTCTGCATTCCGGCGAGATCCAGTCCCTGGCTTCTCATGCGGGCCTGGAAGTTGAAAAGCTCGCGCTGTTTAACAATCCCTTGTCGCACGGTTACTTGAAGATGGAATTGCTTCTTCGCGTATTGCCGAGGAGCCTGGTCAGCGGAATAGAAACTGTAACGCAGCACCTTCCCGGCCCGGTTTGCCGGCGTCTGCTCCTGCAAATGGGGGTGAGGTTTCGCAAGCCATCCAAGCCCTGATGCAATTCATCAATGCCATGAAGACGATTTCGAAGCTCCCCATAACGGTGTATAACGCGATGTTCACACCGATGGGCAGAAAGAACTTGCGCAACCGCATCAAGGTCTGCCGGGCCGGCCTGAACGCCGGATACCGGAAGAATGGAACTCTCATCTACCCCTTAAACAACAGCAAGCGGTTCGTTTTTCACCGGGGCAACCGTCTTTCGGAGTTGATTTACCTTGAAGGAGCTTATGAACCTTTGGAATCACTCATCATTTCCACGGCGGTGCGCGAGGGGGACATAGTGCTGGATATCGGCGCCAACGTGGGTTATTACACAGCGCTTCTGGATGGCCTTGTGAAGCCGGGCGGACAAGTGCATTCCTTCGAACCGGGCCAGGGCACGTTCGCCAAGCTTGAAGAGACCAAGAGGCTGTTGAAGCTGGACCGGACAGTTCTCCACGCAAAGGCGATCAGCGATTGTGCCGGCCATATTGATTTTTGGATCTCCACATCCGGGTCGGACGCGCAGCAGAGCACTGTTAAGGTTGCCGCGCTGGGGCAGCAAACGCGCCGCAACAGCGTGGAAGCCACAACGATTGACGCGTTCGCAGAGGGACTCGCTCCCAACGGCGCGGGGCGCATTGCCTTTGTGAAATGCGACATTGAAGGCGCCGAGTTGTCTATGATCAACGGCGCCCGGGGCCTGATAAACTCACAGGATCCGCCAATATGGTTGATTGAACACAACCGGTCCGCACTGATGGAGCACGGCAATAGTTCACTTGCCTTGGTGTCCCCGTTTTCCAACTTTGAGTTGTATTTTGTGCCATTGAGCTGGCCGCCGTCCAAGATGGGGTCTTCACAGGCTGACAAATGGAGCGGCGTGCCGGATGAACTGCCGGACGAATGCAACTTGATCATTATTCCCAAGCGGGGAGCGCAGGCGAACCGGGCGTCCGCTCTGCGGCAAGCGGGACTTATCCCGTGAGGCAATTCAAGAGTCTTGGTTGCCCGGCACTTCTTGTGTGAAGATTCTGTATTTATGGGAACAGATCGAGTGGTTCGGAGGTTATACGGGATACGGACTACTGAGCCGGCACATGCCCGCGACGCAACAGGTATGGTCTGTGAATATCCGCAGGGGGCAGGCAGCACGTTATGTGGGCAGCGCTTATGCAAGGCTCCACGGGTGTCCGGGCCGCGGTGTGGCCAGTTTGAGCGAGATGGAATTTCGTTTGCAGCGCCGCTTGCGGCGGCCTGACATCAGCCACATGCTGAATGTTGACAACAACATGGACCTCTTGCGTGCCTGGTCCAAGGCGGACAAGGACGTCATCGGCACGGTGCATCTGCCGGCATCGGTGTGGAAACCGGGGCAATGCGAACTGCTGTCGCATCTGAACTCGGCCATTGCGCTTTATCAGCGGGACATTCCGTTCTTTGAGCGGTATGTCGGAAGAGGGCGCGTCCGGTTTGTTCATCACGGGGTGGACACCGGGTTTTTTCGGCCCGATGCAACCAAGCGCAATGGTTCTCCCCGGATTCTCTACAGCGGGGTTTATTTGCGAAACGAGCCGATGCTGGTTCGTGTGGCAAGGCGATTGGCGGAAAAACTGCCGCAACTGCGGTTTGACTTGCTTGTGCCGGAGCATCATCGCAATAGTCCGGCGCTGATGCCATTGGCGAAACATCCGGCAGTGAGCTGGCACGCCGGACTCAATGACGGGCAGCTTCGCGAACTCTATCAAAGAAGCCACCTTTTGCTCCTGCCCATGAACGGGAGCGGCGCAAACACCGCGGTGGTGGAGGCATTGAGCAGCGGTCTGCCAGTGGTAACGACGGATGTGGGCGGGATTCGCGATTATGCCGGCGGAGACGTTTTCGCAGTTGTGGCGAACAATGACGACGAAGCGATGATTGCCCTGGTCGAACAGTATCTTTCCAAGCCAAAGTGGCGGGATGAAATCGGGCAGCGGTGCCGCCAATTCGCGGAGCAAACGCTGGCCTGGCCATTGGTGGCGGAGAAACATCTGGAAGCTTATCAGGAATTGACCGCGTGAATTCAGCCGTCTGCACTTTGTTTGAAGGCGACTACCATTACGGGGTTGGCGCGCTGGCCAATTCACTGTATGCGCGAGGTTATCGCGGCACGATCTACGCGGGTTATCGCGGCGAACTGCCGCCCTGGGTTGCCGGCGCCAAAACATCCGGCGGCTTCACTGAATCCAGCCCGGCGGAAGGACTGGCGCTGCGATTCATACCTTTGGCCACAAAAGTTCATCTCACTAATTTCAAACCTGATTTCCTGCTGTCACTGTGGCGCGATCATTGTCCGCGTGCGCAGTCCGTTTTTTACTTCGACCCGGACATTACTGTGATGTGTCCGTGGTCCTTTTTTGAAGAATGGGTGAAGGGCGGAGTGGCGGTGTGCGCGGATGTGAATCCCTCCATGCCGCCCAACCATCCTATTCGGCGCGCGTGGAAGGAATTTTACCTGCCGCGCGGGATCACATTCCGCCGCGAGCACGACATTTACTTCAACGGAGGGTTCCTGGGGCTGAGAGCGGAGCAGATGGAATTTCTCCATTGCTGGCAACGGTTGCAGGAAATGATGGCGCCGGAAGTCGGCGGCTTGGAAAACGTGAATGTGCGCGACCGCACTTTCCTGTTTCACAAGACCGATCAGGACGCGCTAAATGTGGCCGCCATGGCAAGCGAATCGCCGATCAGCCCGATGGGCCAGGACGGCATGGATTTCCAGTATGGCGGAGGCGGCTACGTGATGAGCCATGCCCTGGGCTGGCAGAAACCGTGGGACAAGCAGTTTCTTCGGAGTTTGCTTTGGCGCGGCTGTTCGCCGTCGCGCGCCGACCGGATGTTCTTCCGATGTGTGGAGTCCCCGATCCGGCTTTACCCTTCCGCCGCGCTTTCCTACAAGCGCGTGCTTCTTTTGACAGCGAGTTTTCTGGGACGATTCATGAGTGGGGCGTGAAAGCGGCCTGCCTGCAATGTTGTCAATTATTACTGAGAAATGACTGCTATATTGAATACTGCCCGTGTTGAGGCTGGAACCCTGCCTGCCTTGAATTCTATTGATGCCGCGCCCGCCGCGCGATCCCAGCCCGTGGTTTTCCGCTCCCGCGCTCCGTTGCGTCTTGGTCTTGCTGGCGGCGCGTCGGATGTCTCCCCGTTCTGCGACCGCTACGGCGGCTACGTTTTGAACGCCACAATTGACGCTTACGCCTATTGCCATCTTGTTCCCACAAATGGGAAGCGGCTTCGTTTCACAGCGGTGGATCGCGAGGAGCGCTTCGAAGCGGCGGCAGACGCTCCGTTGAGCCTGGAGGGATTGCTTCCGCTACACAGGGCGGTTCACAATCGAATTGTCCGCGACTTCAACCGGGGCGAACCATTGTCATTGAACCTCACGACCACATCGGATGCCCCGGTTGGCTCCGGGTTGGGGTCTTCCTCCACGCTCGTGGTGGCTATCCTCCAGGCTTATGCGGAATGGCTCAAGCTTCCCCTGGGTGAATACGACGTCGCCCAGCTCGCGTTTAGCATTGAGCGGGAGGATGCGGGGATGTCGGGCGGGCGGCAGGATCAGTATGCGGCGACTTTCGGCGGCTTTAACTTCATGGAGTTCTATGCGGGAAACCGGGTGATAGTGAATCCGTTGCGGATCAGGGATAACATTCTGCGTGAACTTGAAAGTTCCATTGTGTTGTATTACTCCGGCGTCTCCCGCGCCTCGGCCAATGTGATCAAGGATCAAGTCCGCCGCGTCACCGATCTGAATCCCGAGGCGATCGCCGCGACCCAGGAACTCAAGCAGGACGCCTTGTCCATGAAAGAGGCTCTGTTGAAGGGGAACATACGCGAAATGGCCCGCGTGCTCGGCCGCTCGTGGGAGGCGAAGAAGAAGATCGCCGACAGCATCAGCAATGATGCCATTGAGCAGGCGTATAAGGCGGCGATGGATGCCGGAGCCAATTCGGGCCGTATTTCAGGGGCCGGCGGCGGCGGCTTTATCATCTTCATGACCGACCCGCTGCAGAAATATGAAGTCATTCGCGCGCTCAAGGTGTGCGGCGGCTCCATCTTTCCCTTCCATTTTAGCGATCACGGCGCGCAGGCGTGGGGAGCGTAAGGTTGCGGCCGTTTGCTTTCAGCCGCGAGAATAACATGGCAGTCACACAGGCAGTAATTCTAGCCGGCGGCCGGGGCGCGCGCCTGGGGCGGATTACAGAGACAGTTCCGAAGCCGATGATCCCGGTGGGCGGCCGGCCGTTCCTGGACTATCAACTGTGGTTTCTTCGCAATTCCGGCGTCACCGGGGTTGTGATGTGTGTTGGCTACCTGTCGGAATTGCTGGAGGCCAGGTATGGAGTTGCGCCTCCCTTTGATCTGCGCGTCGCTTTTAGCCATGAGCCGGCGCCGGCGGGGACGGGCGGGGCGTTGGTGTTCGCCCGCGCGCATTTGGACGAGATGTTTTTTGTGCTCAATGGGGACACTATACTGGACTTGGAGCTTGGCTCGCTCGCAGCCATCGTGGCTGCGGACCCGGCTGCGCTGGGTGCGCTCGCGCTGCGTCATGTGCCGGATGCCGGGCGCTACGGCAGGGTGTCCCTGGAGGCAGGCCGGATTACCGGCTTCGCGGAGAAGTCTGCTGGCGGATCGGGTTTGATCAATGGCGGCGTCTATTGTCTGAGGCGATCCGCCGCGGACCTGCTTCCCTCCCCGCCGTGCTCGCTGGAAAAGGATTTGTTTCCCCGCCTGGCCGCCGAGCGGCGCCTGTTGGGCATGGCTTGCGATGGTTACTTTATTGACATCGGCCTGCCGCAGACGCTCGCGCGCGCCGACAAGGAATTGCCGGCGTGGATGAATGCCCGCAACGCCGCGCCGGCGGATTGAGATGCTGATGTTTGCAGATGAAAACAGCCTTTTTGTGCGGCAGCTTGGAACCCGGACGGGATGGGGTGGGAGATTACACCCGACGTCTGGCCGGTGAATTGATCCGGCGGGGCCATCCCAGCGTTGCCGTCGCATTGAACGACCCGCACATTGCCGAAACGGGGTTTGGATCACAAGAAATCGAAGGCACATCAGTATCCGTGCTCCGTCTGCCCGGCGCCGTGCCGTGGGGCAAACGCATGATTGAGTCGCGCAACTGGGCGGGCGGTTTCAATCCGGATTGGTTGAGCTTGCAGTTTGTGCCATTTGGTTTTCACCGGAAGGGACTCTATTTTGGGCTGGGGAGAAACCTTGCAAGAATCAATGCAAAGGCATCATGGCATGTGATGTTTCATGAACTTTGGCTGGGTTTGGGCGAGAAGTCGCGCGTCAAACATCGCGTTTGGGGCGCCCTGCAGCGGCTTATTGTCATGGATTTGATGAGCCGTTTGCGGCCGCGTATTGTGCATACTCAGGCCGAAACCTACCGGGTGGTTCTGAAGCGGGAGAAAATCGCGGCCTCGATCTTGCCGCTGTTCAGCAACATACCTTATATGGAAGGCGATGCCTGGGACGGACTTTTGGAGCCGTTGGTGGCCGCAGTTGTGGGAAGGCATCCTGACAGAACCGAGCTCTATTTGGCGGGTGTTTTAGGGATGGTGGCGCCGGAGTGGAATGCGGAACGGGCGGTTGCCACGCTGCTTCCGCTGGTGCAGCGCTTTCACAAACGGCTGGTGCTGGTGTTTTTCGGCAAAAGCAATATGAACCTGGTGGCGGTCAATGAGCTAAGGCTCACTTTGCGGAATCGCGCGGATGTCGTCGCAGCCGGCGAAAGAACAAGTTCTGAAATGTCGAAGATACTGCAAACCCTTGATATAGGCATTGCCACCACACCCCGTCAGGTAATTCAAAAGAGCGGCTCCGCCGCCGCGATGCTCGAACATGGCTTGACGTTGTTGGTGATTCGGGATGATTGGCGCTTGCGCGGCCCGGATGCGCCGCCGGAGGAAAAATCCCGGCGGCTGCTTTCACCAGGTGAATTTGCTGTTCTGAAAACTTTGCCTGCGCGTGATCTTCAGCGGCCAGGAAACACCGGCGTTAAGCGAGTCGCCGATCAAATGCTGGAAGCCATGGAATCAACCCCGGAATACCCGGGGAATCTCATGAGCGCGTCAGGAGTTCACGCATGAAATTACTGATCGTTACTCCCAGTCAGGGCCACTATGGAGGGATGGAGGGGTTTGTGATGGGGCTTGCCTCCGCGGCGCTGGCGTGGCCCGAATTTGAGGTCCAGGTATGTTACAAATTGGTAGGGGGACGGGAATTGCAAAAGGATTTGAAGGAAATGGCCTCTGGATTGGGCTGCGCCGTTCACTATGTTCATAGCGGCGATTTGAGATTGCTGCAATTGATTCGGTGGGCGGATATTGTGCATGGCCAAAACGCGTCTCCGGACATCATTTTTCCGGCGTTGCTCCTGGGCAGGAAGGTGGTTCTCACCATTCATAATTGGCGGCGCCGGGATTGGGGGTTTCATTCGATCTTATGGGGGATTGGCGCGAAGGTGGCACATCGTCGCTGGTATATTTCCAACTTTGTTTGGAACACATGGGAGCCGAAACGAAAAGCAACGGGAAGCGAACGCGTGCCCTCTGTGCATCATTTGCCCGGCGTCTTGTATCCGCCCGCCGAACGCAAGGGGTTTCTTTTTCTGGGCAGATGGATTGAGAACAAGGGCCTTGAGGATTTGGTTACTGCCTACTCCCGGGCGCAACTTGACCCGGTTCGATGGCCGCTCACATTGCTTGGCAATGGCCCTCTAAAACCGGCCGTTGAGTCATTGATAGTCAAATTGGGTGTCAAGGGCGTGGAAGTGCCGGGGTTTCTTGACGAACAGAGCAAAGCAAAACGAGTAGCTTCGTGCCGCTGGCTTGTGGCTCCCTCGAACACGCGCGAAGACATGGGGGTGACTCCCATTGAAGCTCGAAGCGCGGGGGTTCCAGTCATTGTCACCCGCGATGGCGGGCTGCCGGAAGCGGGCGGAGAATCCGCCTTGATAGTCGAGCCAGGGAACATTGAACAATTGACGGGCGCCTTAAGATCGGCTGCTTCCATGAGCGAGGAAGAGTATTGTGAACGGGGCGAGCGGGGCCGGACAACTCTGAAAGACTATTTGCGTCCCCTGGAGTTTTATCGGGAATCATACACCGCGGTTTGTAATGGGAGGCGTGTGAAAGACGGTGCGATCGTTTGACGCGGCGTTGCCGCATTTTGCCGCGATAACCTCGTTTGAGCGACGCCGGAATCGCCACAACAGGCGCGAGACGAAAAACCTCCGACCGCACAATGCCAAGCGGCTTGCTCTTTTCCCACCCCACGGGCAATGCCAATGTCAGGGCGGCCTTGATTGGTTTATTCGAAGCGGGACTACTGGGGGAGTTTCATACTGCCATCGCTTCCTATCCCGGCAATTTGTGGGATTTGCTTGGGAGAAGCCGTTGGGGACCCGAATTGAAGCGGCGGTCGTTTGCCGAATGTCTGAGTCCCCTTACTGTTCAGCACCCGCTTCGTGAATTAGGGCGGATGCTATCCGGCCGCCTTGGGTTGCGCGCGCTAGTCCGGCATGAAACAGGAGCTTTTTGTATTGATGCTGTTTATCAGGCGCTGGATAGAATCGCAGCCAAACGCCTCCGCGAGCTACCCAGATTGCATAGCGGTGTTTATACATACGAGGATGGGGCATTGGAAACGTTAAAGGCGGCGAGAGAATTAAGCCTCAGGCGAATTTACGATCTTCCCATTGCTTACTGGCAAACATTGCGGCGATTGCTGGCGGAGGAAGCCGAGCGGCTTCCCGGATGGAAGACAACCCTGGGCGGCGGGGTGAGCGATTCTCAAACCAAGTTGGATCGCAAGACCACGGAACTCGAATTATCCGAAATGGTGATTTGCCCGAGTCAATTCGTCGCCGGGTCGCTTCCGGAAACCGCGCGGATGCAAAAGCGGATCGTCATCGCCCCGTTTGGTTCGCCGCCGGCTTCGCCGGCAACGAGCCGCCCTCCAACCGCCGCCCGCGGAAGGCTGAGGGTGTTATTCGCCGGCTCGATGAGCCAGAGAAAAGGGCTTGGCGATCTGTTTGCCGCGATGCGAATGCTGGATCGGCGCGATGTGGAGCTGGTTATCATGGGGACGCCACAGGCGCCGATGGAATTTTATAGCAATGAGTTCGCCGGTTTCACCTATGAACCCAATCGCCCCCATGCGGAAGTGTTGGAATTGATGCTGGGTTGCGACGTATTCTGCCTGCCATCCATTGTGGAGGGAAGAGCCTTGGTGATGCAGGAGGCGATGAGCCGGGGGCTTCCACTCATTATCACTCCGAATACAGGAGGGGAGGACTTGATAGAGGAAGGGGTGACGGGTTTCCTGGTTCCGATTCGCCGCGCGGATCGAATCGCTGACAGAATTGCCTGGTTTGCGGACAACCGGCCGGCGCTTTGTGAAATGTCGCGGGCCGCTCAGGCAAAAGCCGGCCAGCTTACCTGGGATGCGTATGGCAAAACCATTGCCGATGCGATCCTGGATTTCGTTCCATCGTGAGTATGAAGGCAATCACTGCCGGGGAATTGCCAGGCATCCCGGCGAATGAGCGTCCTACAACAGCGCCGGCGGAAGGCGCGGTTGGACGGCGGACGCGGTTGATCCGCAATCTGATCTGGCTATATATCATCCTTTGGCTGACTGAGGGCGGGTTGCGGCGGTGGTTTCTGCCTGGGTTGGCGTCCCCCTTGTTACTGATTCGTGATCCGTTGATTATCGGCATTTACTGGCTTTCTGTTTCAAACAATCTGTTTCCAGTCGGCGGTTTTGTCGTTTGGGGCGCGGTGCTGGCAATGCTGTCATTTGTCAACGCGATGGTGATGGGGCATGGAAATGTGCTCGTCGCGCTGTACGGGGTCCGCTGTGATTTTCTTCACGTTCCGCTCATCTTTATCATGGGCAGGGTTTTGCGGGAGAAGGATATTCTCGCGCTGGCAAAGGTGGCGGTCTGGGTGGCAATCCCTTACACAGCGTTGCTGGTGGCCCAGTTCTACGCGCCACAAGACGCCTGGGTCAACCGCGGGGTTGGAGGCACTCTGGAGGGCGCCGGTTTCAGCGGGGCGCTGGATCGTTTCCGTCCTCCGGGGACATTCAGCTTTATTACCGGCCCCGCTCAATTATACCCGCTGTTCACGGCGTGCTGGTTTATGCTGCTGCTGGCGCGCAGGCTTCCAGTATGGACGATGATAGCTTCCGGGGCGGCCATTCTCGCGGCGATTCCAATATCCATCAGCCGGACGTTGTTTTTAAGTGTGGCGATTGTGGCGATGGCCGGAGTTGCCGCGTTGTTTGCAGGGGGACGCTTTTCATTCAAGCTGGCCGTTCAATTTGTTTTGGCTGGGCTTGTTATTTCGGCATTGGCAAGCCAATCGCAGGTATTTCAAGACGGGATGGAAGCGTTTAGCGCGCGCTGGGAAGGGGCGACGACCGAACAGGGGGGATTCAGGGAAGCGATTGTGGACCGTGTGTTGGATGATTTATTTGGATCTTTCACAGGGGTCAGATCCTCCGGACTGGGGACGGGTTTTTCGACCAATGTCGGACAAAAGGCATTGACGAAGGAAGTTGGATTTGGAGCTTCCGAGGGCGAATGGGGCCGTCTTCTGTATGACAACGGGTTTGTCTTGGGAAGCCTGTTGATTGGCTGGCGTATTGCCATTGCGGGTTGGATTGTTCTGGCTTCCATCCGGGCCTGGAAACGAGGCTCCACATCCAGCCTGCTCTTCACATCCGCTTGCTTTGTGATTGTGCTCAATGGGCAATGGGGACAAACCACCACTCTCGGTTCGGCCATCATTGGCGCGGGGCTTGCGCTGGCCGCCGCATCCAATCGCAGGAGCGGCAGATCGCGAATCCGCGCACAATCTTTATTGGGCAAGAGCGATCCTTCAAATGCGGCCGCCTAGCAATATCCTGATTTACCGTCTGGGAAGTCTCGGCGACATGGTAATCGCCCTGCCTTGTTTTCATCTGATCCGAAAAGCTTTCCCGCGCGACAAAATTACCATTTTGACGAATAAACCGGTTACAGAGAAAGCGGCGCCGGCGATGGCTGTTTTGGAGAATAGCGGACTTTGCGATGAAGCAGTCAGTTATCCGGTCGGGTTACGGGATGTTCGCGAACTGGCAGGGGTTCGGCAAACCATACGCCGAATTCAGCCGCGCCTGCTTATTAACCTGGCGGCCGGGCGCGGGCGGCTCAAAAGCCTGCGTGACTGGCTCTTTTTCCGGTCATGCGGAATCAAAGAGATTATCGGCACCCCTCTGCGGCGGCGGGATTTGGAAGTTCAACAAACCAATGGGGGGGAATTTGAACCGGAATCACAAAGGCTCGCTCTTCGGCTGGCGCCGCTGGGAGTGATCCACCTTGCGGATCGGCGGCTTTGGGAATTGCGCCTGACCCAGGACGAAAGAAATCAAGCTTTGGCATTATTGCCGTCCCATCAGAAGGATCTTATTGGAGTGAGTGTTGGAACCAAACTTCTTGTGAAGGATTGGGGCGAGGAAAATTGGGAGAAACTGCTGGTGTTGCTTTCAAGGGAAATGCCGGACGCCACTCTGGTGCTGCTCGGAGCGGCTGATGAATGGGCGCGCAGCGAGAAATTGGGACGGGTTTGGACGGGCGGCAATATCAATCTCTGTGGAAAAACCGCGCCGCGCATCTCGGCGGCGGTTTTGGAGCGGTGCCGCCTTTTTATCGGTCATGATTCAGGCCCGATGCATCTGGCCGCCGTGGTTGGCGTTCCGACGCTGGGGCTGTTCTCATGGCTCAACCCGCCGGGACAGTGGTTTCCCGGCCACAGAAGCTGGAAGTTGATAAAAGCAATTTATCCGCCGTTGCCAGGCGGCGGCTGGAAACCCGGGCTGCAAATGAAACATGGCCCTACTGAAGGAATCCGCCGGATACAGCCTGATGATGTTCACAGGGCCGCCATGGAATTATGGCATTCCAATTCCAATTCAGCGGTTTGCAATTGCAACCTCGCGGCTGCAAGGAACTCAGTTTGATGAAGCTGCTCCATGTCATTGGAAGCATGAATCCCCACACGGGCGGACCCTGTCAAATGATTCGCAATTTCGCCCCGTGGTTTATCAGGCAGGGTAACACGCTTGAGATCGTTTGTCTCGACGATCCCGATTCCGACTACCTGGCGGGGGAACCTTTTCCCATTCACGCCGTGGGACAAGGACGCGGATCGTGGAATTATCATTCCGGGCTGAGTCCCTGGTTGAAGGAACATCTGGCGGACTATGATGCGGCAATCCTGAACGGGCTGTGGCAGTTTCAGGGGTATGCTTTGTGGAAGGCGGCAAAATGCACAGAGGCGCCGCCCTATTATATCTTCCCTCATGGGATGCTGGATCCGTGGTTTCAGAAGAAGACCGTTCGTCCCTTGAAGTCATTGCGGAATTGGATTTTCTGGAAGGTCCTTCAGCACCGGGTGGTTCACCAGGCCGCCGGACTGTTATTTACCTCCGAAGAAGAACGCCGCCTGGCACGCCAGCCGTTTCGCCCTTATGCTCCAAAGCGCGAGGCGGTGGTTGGACTCGGTTTGCCGGCTCCCCCGGAGTATCAAGCCGGGATGAGCGCGGCCTTCTTTGAGAAATGTCCCGGTATCGAGGGCAACAGATATTTCCTTTTTCTAGGCCGCATCCACCCGAAAAAGGGGATTGATCTTCTAGTCAAAGCTTACTCCGCTCTCTGCCGCTCCAACGGCAGCCCGCCTCCTCCGAAACTGGTTATAGCCGGTCCCGGTTTGGAAACCCCGCACGGGCGGAAAATGCGGAGTCTGGCCGCCGGGATTTGTCCCCCCAATTCCATTTTCTGGCCGGGCATGCTGGCCGGCGAAGCCAAATGGGGAGCCTTATACAATTGTGAAGCTTCTGTGTTGCCCAGCAACCAGGAGAACTTCGGCATTGCCGTGGTCGAGACTCTCGCCTGCGGCCGGCCGGTCTTGATTTCAGATCAGGTCAACATCTGGCGCGAGATAAAGGAAGACGGCGCCGCGTTGGTGCAACAGAACTCTGTCGCCGGGACCACCCGGCTCTTTCTGGAATGGCTCGGCCTTTCCGCCGAAGCCAGGTCCAACATGGCGGCCCGGGCGAAACCTTGTTATCAACGCTTCTTCAGCATCGAAAGCGCGACTCGCAAATTGCTGGCTGCCATAACTCCTGGAACAGGACGCCAATGACATCGGGTTATCAGCAGGACAATCAGTCCTCTTTCCAACGCATTCTTGGAATCCGCTTCTTTGTCGGCAGCGCCCGCGAAGCCGTGCAAATCGGATTGCGAGGCGGGCTGGTTGTCGTGCCGGCGGCTCCGGCGCTCGTGGAATTGCAAATCAATGAACACTATCGCGAAGCCCTGTTAAACGCCGATCTGGCGATCGCAGACAGCGGATTGATGGTCTTGGTCTGGCGAATCCTGTCGGGGAAAAAGATTTCGCGTGTGTCGGGCTTGCAATACCTCAAGCTCCTGCTGGAAAGCAAGGCGCTGCAGCCGCGCGAATCGGCCCTCTGGATCATGCCCAATGCGCCCGCGCGCGATCAGAATCTGGCCTGGCTGCGCTCGCAAGGCTACGATTTCACCGACAGCGACTGCTACATTGCCCCGCATTATCCGGCCGCGGGCATCACGGATGATGTCCTTGTCGCGCTTGCGGCCAAAAGAAAGCCGAGGCACATCGTCGTCTGTCTTGGCGGAGGCACGCAGGAAAGACTCGGATTGATGCTGAGGCGCGAGTGTGATTTCCATCCAAGCATTCACTGTATCGGCGCCGCGATTGGGTTTCTGACAGGCAATCAAGTGCGAATTCCCACATGGGCGGACAGGTTTTTTCTGGGCTGGCTGTTTCGATGTTTCTCAGAACCTGGAAAGTTCGTGCCGCGTTACTGGAAAGCCTGCCAACTCGTGCCAATGATGATCCGTTACCGGGAAAAGCCGCCGAAGATTTGCACACCGGGAATCGCGGGATGAGCCGTCAACCGCAACCTTCAACAATTCCGCCACATAATGGGCTTATTCAGCGCGCATTCTTCTGACAGCGACGATCCTCTTCTGCGTCCGATATACGGATGGCAGGCCAGGGCGAAGCGCCTTGTCTGGGTATTGGTTTGGATGTTTCTATTCCGTCCCACGCCGCCTCCCTTGCACAATTGGAGGTGCTTCTTGCTCCGGCTTTTCGGAGCGAGACTGGGCGCGATCAACTTTGTTTATCCGAGCGCCCGCGTTTGGGCTCCCTGGCTGCTGGAGACCGGCGACCTTGTGACCCTCGGCCGGGGAGCGGAAATATACAATCCCGGCGGCGTATCGCTGGGCCATCGCACCATTATTTCACAAGACGCTTATATCTGCGGGGCAACCCACGACTATCAATCGCCTGAATTCACCTACATTACCAAGCCTGTCCGCACAGAACCCCAGGTATGGATCTGCGCGCGGGCCATTGTGCTCCCTGGGGTTCATTGCAAGGAGGGCAGTGTGTTGGGAGCGGGATCGGTCGCCACCAGGAATTTGGACGAGTGGACGGTGTATGCGGGCAATCCCGCTGTGGCGGTGCGGCAGCGGACGCGCGTCAAGATGCAGGACGGAAAGCCCGTCAAGTCTCAAGATTAATCCCGGCAACACTATGAAAGTAGGAGTGGAGAAGGCTCAACAAGAGACTTACGACCTTTGTATCGTCGGCGCCGGTCCGGCGGGCATCATTGTGGCTTTGGAGTATCATAACCTCCAACCCAATCACCGTGTTTTGTTGATTGAATACGGAACGGGCGGCGCCGCGTCGCGCAACCGTCTCGACGATTCCATCCAGATCGCGCGAACCGCGAATCACCATTCTCCCTACGAATGCACCAACAAGGGATTGGGCGGCAGCACCGCAAGCTGGGGCGGGCGCTGCGTAATGTATGATGAGATTGATTTCATGCAGCGCAAGATACTGAATGGACAATGCACCTGGAACACCTCCCTGTTCCATGAATCGCGCGGATACGCAAACCGGGCGGCGGAGTATTTTGAATGCGGCGATGGCAGATTTAGCTTGAATGAGATTCCGGCGTTCTCCCTCTCCCGCATTGCCGAGAACTTCCAAAACGGGGAGGTGAGTGATTCCATCATTGAACGATGGAGCATGCCCACGCGGTTTGGCCGGCGTTACGGCCCCAAATTAGCCTCATCCGCCGGCATCCATTTACTGACAGGCTGGGAGGCTTTTTCATTTGGCGTATCCGCGGAGCGTGGAACAGTTACAGAAGTGAACATAAGGGATTTTTTCCGCGAGCGATCCGCGAAGATCGCCGCGCGGAAGGTTGTGATAGCCGCCGGAGCGCAGGAAACGACCCGGTTGCTGCTTAGGAACAAGCAGGTATTCGCGAAGCGAGGCGGCCCGCCGCCTTCACTCGGCAAGTATTACCAGGGGCACGTTTCCGGCAAGATTGCCAGTGTGCGCTTTTATGGCGATCCCAGAAAGACAGATTATGGCTTTCTCCGCGGTTCCGATGGCGTCTATCTGCGCCGCAGATTGCAATTGTCCACGGAGGCCTTGCTCGAAAACAACCTGCTGAACACGGCTCTTTGGCTGGATAATCCGCGCTACGCCAATCCGCAACATCGCAACGGCGCGATGTCTTTTATGTATTTGGCCATGATTACTCCGTTTCTGGGCAAGAAGCTGGCGCCGCCGGCGATTGCCCATTCCATTACGCAGGGCAAAGTGGACAAGGTTCCCCAGCACATAGGAAATGTGCTCAAGGATTTGCCGAAATCCCTGGCCATACCGGCAGCCATCTTTTACTCCCGATACTGTCTCAAGCGCAAATTGCCGGGTGTGTTTCTCTATAGCGGGAGAAATGTCTATGCGCTGCACTTCCACGCGGAGCAGGTTCCCGTTCCAGAGAACCGGATGGATTTGGCCGGGGACCAGGAAACCTTGAACATCCACTATACACTTACAGACCGGGATGTGGATTCGGTGATCCGCACGCATGAATTGCTGGACAAATGGCTGCGCAAGTGCAAATGCGGAGAGCTGGAATACTGGTTTCCCAGCAATGAACTGCCGGCGGCAATCCGCTCCATGTCGGTGGACGGCCTTCACCAGGTTGGCACGACGCGAATATCGGGGAATGCCGATGACGGTGTGGTGGACTGGAATCTCAGAGTTTGGGGCGCGTCCAACCTCTATGCATGCAGCAGTTCCGTTTTCCCCACATCGGGGCAGGCGAATCCAACTTTCCTTCTGGGAGCGTTCGCAGTCCGGCTGGCCCATCATCTTTCAACCGATGGGTTGGCCTAGAATTTGTCCGGGCGCCCGGCTTATTGAAAATGATCTCTGTTATCATCCTGGCTCAGAACGAGGAAAGGGATTTGCCCAGATGCCTGGATTCCTTGGGCTGGTGCAATGAGGTGCATCTTGTGGATTCGGGAAGCACGGACCAAACGATGAATATAGCGCGGCAGCATGGAGCGCATCTATATGAACATCCATTCGCGTCCTTTGGAGCCCAGCGCAACTGGTCTTTGGATCATTGTGAGGTCCAACAACCCTGGATACTGTTTCTCGATGCCGACGAGGCGGCCAATCCGGAGTTTGTCAAAGCCATGACCACGGCGGTTGTTGAGGCTCCCGCCTCAACGGCGGGATTTTACTGTTGCTGGAAATTCATCCATGAGGGCCGGTGGCTGAAGCGCTGCGATTCATTCCCCAAATGGCAGTTCCGTCTCCTGCGCAAGGGTTTCGCCCGGTTCACGGACTTTGGCCACGGGCAAAAGGAGGCGGAAGTAAAGGGCCCGATCGAGTACCTCCCGGTCCCTTATGATCATTATGCCTTAAGCAAAGGAATCGGCCCCTGGCTGGACCGGCATAATCGCTATGCGACGCTTGAAGCCGCGGCGCGCTTGTCCGCGGCGATCAATTGGCGGAACGTCTTTTCATCGCACGGTTCCAAGCGCAACCAGGCATTGAAGCCAATTGTCAGCCGCGTGCCGGGCTGGCCACTGATGAGGTTCTTTATCACTTATGTGCTTCGTCTCGGTTTTCTTGAGGGCCGCCCCGGCTTTACTTATTGCGCCAATTTGGCCTACTACGAGTTTCTGATCCGCATGAAGATGCGGGAACAGAGATTTTCCGGGGAGCGGCCCCGGTTATGAGTGAATGTCTTATTTTAGGCGGGAGCGGCTATGTTGGAATCAACTGGGCGAAGCGTCTGGCCGGCCGCAAACGCTTTGCCAGGATTGTGCTTGCCGATATTCGTCCGCCGCCGGAGCCGCCGGGCGCCGGCTGGGAGTTTGTCAAATGCGATGTCCGGCAGCCGCTGCAATTTGGGGATTTGAAGCCGGAATGGCTGTTCAACTTCGCCGCCGTGCATCGCGAGCCGGGCCATGCCCGGGAGGAGTATTTTGACACGAACATTTCGGGCGCAAGGAATGCCTGCGCATTCGCGGAACAGGCCGGTTGCGGGAACATTCTGTTCACGAGCAGCATTGCCGTCTATGGTTCTCTTGACAATCCGGCTTCCGAATCGTCCCCGCCCCGCCCCGCAACCCCGTACGGAATCAGCAAGTACTGCGCGGAGCTGATTCAGGAAGGATGGCGGCGAAGCGGCGAAGGGCGCCGCCTTTGCGTCTGCCGCCCCGGAGTCGTTTACGGCCCCGGCGACCCGGGCAACATTCTGCGGATGATCCGGGCCGTGCGAAGGGGTTACTTTGTTTTTCCCGGCAGCAGGAACTTGAGAAAGAGTTACGCCTATATAGAAGGTTTGCTGGACAGTTTTGAGTTTGTCATGGCGAGGGAGGAGAAAGAACTGACTTACAATTATGTCGAGCGCGACACGGAAACCCTGGGAACGCTGGTGAGGATTGTCCAAGCGCAAGTGGGCAGGAGAATTCCCACTTTCACAGCCCCCATGCCGCTCCTGGAAGCGGTGGCCGCAATGGCGCAACTGGTGACCCGCGGACGCAGCCCGTTGCATCCCGTTCGAGTGCGCAAGACCGCGCTGTCCAGTCATATCCTCCCTGAATCGCTGTCAAGAATGGGATTCCATTTTCGTTATGATTTCGCGGCTTCTCTCAAGGACTGGGCGGAGAAATCGCCGGGGGATTTTTGTTAGTTTGCCAATGACAAATTCTCAATAACCAATTCTCCATCAAAGCTTCCGAATTTGCATGCGTTCCGAATCGGGTTCGTTCCAAAGGACGCCGGCAACTTCGGAAGTTTTTTTTGTACGGGCTAGGGCGCGGCGGGGGTGGCGGTCAGCGTAATGTTGTCGTAATTGACCTCGCCGGCCCCGTCCTGGCCCAGCCGGATCTGCAACGGCCCGGCCGGAAATCCCGCCGCCGGCGCCGTGTAACTGATCGTCCATGCCAGGAAAGCGCTCGGCGCCGGATGCGTCAGGTTCGTATTTTGCGCGATGATCGTGCTGCCCGCCACCAGGGCCACATACTCCCGATCTGAAGTCAACATGCCATACCCATCCCCGCGGTTGCCGATTGCCCCGCTCAAGGTGTAAGTCTGGCCGGCCGCCAGCGTGTTGGTCAGGAACTGCGCCAGGTAGTTGCCCGCATTGATCCACAGCACCTGCGAACCGTCCGCCGGCGGGGGCAAAATGTCATTGACTGCATTCGCATAGACTCCGGGCGCGGGATTATACACTCCATACGGGTCCTCATTGGAAGCCACCCACCCGGCCGGTTTTCCCGCCGCCGAACCCTGCGCCCCGGCGGGACTTTCAAAACTCGGATTGACTAAAGGGATGGACACCGTGTCACCGGCGCCGGCGCCGGCGTTGGTGATGATCTGCGACAGCACGCTGGAAGTGCTGCCGGCAAAAGTGCCATCCCCGCCATAGACCGCCGTGATGGAATGGGGCGAGCCGGCAGCCGAAAGCGCGGCGGTGCTGAAGCTTGTCACGCCCGTAGTGTCCAAGGTCCCGCTGCCCAGGCTGGCACTGCCGTCAAAGAAAGCCGCGGTTCCCGTCGGCGCGCCGCCGGTCCCGCTCACGGTGGCGGTAAAGGTCACCTGGCTGCCCGCCGCCGCCGGATTTTGCGATGAGACTACAGTTGTCGTGCTGGGAACGGCCGGGGTTGCGCCGGCCGGGCCGGCGGTCAGCGTAATGTGGTCGTAATTCACCTCGCCAACCCCGGCCTGGCCCAGCCGGATCTGCAACGGTCCGGCCGGAAATCCCGCCGCCGGCGCCGTGTAACTGATCGTCCACGCCAGGAAAGTGCCCGGCGCCGGATGCGTCAGGTTCGTATTCTGCGCAATGACTGTGTTGCCCGCAAGCAGCGCCACATATTCCTGATCGGAAGTCAACATGCCATAACCATCCCCGCGGTTGCCGATCGCCCCGCTCAACGTGTAAGTCTGGCTGGCGGCCAGCGTGTTGGTCAAAAACTGCGCCAGGTAGTTGCCCGCATTGATCCACAGCACCTGCGAACCATCGGCCGGCGCGGGCAGAATATCATTGACTACATTCGCATAGACTCCGGGCGCGGGATTATACACGCCATACGGGTCCGTGTTGGACGCCACCCATCCTGCCGGCTTGCCCGCGACCGAACCCTGCGCCCCCGCGGGACTTTCAAAACTCGGATTGACTAAAGGGATGGACACCGTGGCACTTGTGCCGCTGCCTGTGCCGGCGGAGGCGTTGGTGATGATCTGCGAAAGCACACTGGAAGCGCTGCCGGCAAAAGTGCCATCCCCGCCATAAACCGCCGTGATGGAATGAGGCGAACCGGCAGCCGAAAGCGCCGCGGTGCTCAAGCTGGTCGTGCCCGAACTGTTCAACGTCCCGCTGCCCAGGCTGCCGGTTCCGTCATAGAAGACAACTGTCCCCGACGGCGCGCCTCCGCTCCCGCTCACTGTGGCCGTAAAGGTCACCAGGCTGCCCTCTGGCGCCGGGTTCTGCGATGACGCCACCGCCGTCGTGCTCGCCGCCTCCGACCCTGTCCCGCTGTTATAGAGCGAGAGCACTTGCGACGAGGACAGGATGAAGTTGTAAATACTAATCCCCCCGTAATCGCTTCCATGCGACGACGTGCCGGTGCCGTCTATGCCAATCAAAACCGGGCCGCCCGATGTCGAAGCCGGCGCGTCCGATCCGTTTCCCACAACCCAACTGCCGGAAACCGGGGCGCCGTCCACGTAGAGAGCGCAGGAGGCGGCGTTCCCGCAGGCATAAGTGACACAATAAAAATGCCAGTTGGCAGTGTCAGTATAGGCTGCGGTTGAGGCATACATTTCCCAGCTCGTTCCCGCGCTGTTTCTGTAGACAAACAGAATATGGCTGCCCGTGTCGAAGATCATCTCATAATTCCTGTGATAGGGCGGACTGTCGGAAAGAACATCCTTGGCCACCACCGAACAGTAGTTGCCAACCGACGCCGAAGACCGTTTCACCCAGGCGCAAATCGTGATTTGGCTCCCCGGCCCCTGGTCGGCCAAAGTGGCGCTGTTGGGCACGGAAACATAAGCCGCTCCCGGCACAGAGGCGCCAGGAAACTCCAGCGCCTCATG
>Ga0181538_10000520_pt1 | contig 45383 bp, 41 predicted proteins | sample PEATcosm2014_Bin_40_FD_119773 | JGI IMG/M metagenome (GOLD analysis project Ga0181538, IMG submission 119773) | Peatland microbial communities from MTU Mesocosm Facility, Houghton, MI, USA - PEATcosm2014_Bin23_30_metaG | ecosystem: Environmental > Terrestrial > Soil > Wetlands > Peat | place...
TCAAGCTCGGGTCGTTCGATGATGGCCCGCAGCGAGTGCCGGCCGACGTGCCCGGTAGAGAACTGCACAACTCGCAGGGTCACAGCGTCCTTCCTCAGAGCAAGTCAGTGATGGTCTTGAGCCCGGCTTCGTAAAGGACGCCAGGCAGCATGCCACCATCGATTTCGATCGTCGTGCCGTTGATGTAATCAGCCTGGCCACTGCAGAGGAAGACGCAAGTCCGACCGACCTCACTCGGCTCGCCGGCGCGACCGAGCGGCACGCGCTCGAAGTAGTCCGAGCCCGTCGGGTCGTCGGGAGGCAGCACGAACGCCCGGAAGTTCTCGGTCATCGTGGGTCCGAGCGCGAGGCAGTTGACACGAGCCTTCGGCCCCCATTCCTCCGCCAACGAACGCGTCAAATGGTTCAGCCCGGACTTCGCCGCGCCGTACGACACAAGCGTCGGGCTGCCAGCTGGATGGCCCGCGCCACTCGAGATGTTAATGATCGCTCCGGTACCGTCCTGTTCGCGCATCTGGCGGTATGCGCGAATGGCGAACCACAACGGACTGATGAGATTCATCTGCACCGCAAAGGCATGGAACAAAATGGTGCGTTCGAACTCGTCGTCACTACGCGGGGTGCCCTGGATCTTCTGGACAAACTCCGGAACCGCCTCGACGTTAGGGGTCGGCACGGTACCTCCCGCGTTGTTCACGAGGACATCGAGGCGGCCATACGTATCGACGACCCGCTGCACGAAGGCGTCGATTGCCTTGTGGTCGGCCTGATCACACACCCACTGTTCGGATCTCCCAACTCCGCCCGGCACGGTGTCGGCCGCGGGAAGGCCGGGCAGCTCGGACCGAGAGCAACCCACGACCGTCGCGCCTGCGAGCAGCAACTCGCGGGCGATGCCGACGCCCACGCCGCGACTCGTCCCGGTGACTATCGCGACCTTGCCGTCGAGTGAACCCATCAGACCTCCAAAATGATTAACTTCTCTATTACATTGGACAATCTATGATTATGCGGGCCTACGAATCAAGCAGGGAACCTTTTATCCACCCGCCGTTGCAGGGCCGAGCGCCGCTGAGCGCCGAGTGAAAGCAGCACGCCATGAACCTTCCACCAAGCCTCCATCACGTTGTGTTCTGCGTAGAACCCGACAATCAAGACGCAGCGGCGGACGTCTGGCGCACGCTCGGCTTCGAGTTCGTCGAGATCCTGCTTGACGACGTTTCATTACGCGTTCTTCTCGACTGGACGCGGGGGATCGAGATCGTCTCACCGACGACGAGCGACGCGACCGTGTGTGAGGCGCGTTCGTTCCTCAACGAACAGGGGGAAGGCGTCTATTCCGTCGTGGTGCGCACTGCAGCAATCGGCGCGGCGACGGAGAGCATGCAGAGCCGTGGAGCCGAGCTGACGTACCACCAGAGCCGGGGTGGCGACGGCTATACGCTTCAGGAAGCGCAGTTCGCATCGGTGTTCGGGATGCCGATCACTCTGCTCGAGACAGACCTCGCGGGCTAGCGGCGATCCTTTCAGTAGCAACGTCTCAGGCAAGAATGCGCTACCTCAACTGGATACAGCTCCTACGCTGGCGTTTTCTGTGGGCCGCCCGGGTCTCGATCCCGGCACCTTGGGATTAAAAGTCCCCTGCTCTTCCGGATGAGCTAGCGGCCCGGGACAGCAAGATAACTCACGGGGGAACGCGCGAGAAAAGGTCGGGACCGAGCCGGCTTCGAGGAGGTTCCGAGAACAGCGCCCGGGCCCAAATCTCCCCGGCCCGAAGCCGAAATGCATCTGATCGCCCCGAGACAAGGGCGACCGATCGGGAGTATCGATGATGGGCTGTGTCGCTTCCTAGGCGCCTCGAAGCCGCTGAATGACGGGAGCGAAGTTATCGAGGTCTCGAACGCTGAAGTACGAGACGTCCCAGCGATCCCGGCAGGCGACGAGGTGCTCAGCGATCTCGTCGTGAGTCCCGAGGGCGAGAAACGGAGTGGCCAGGGCGTCCGCAACGCTGAGGTGTCCCCGTGAGCGTCTGGCCTGCTCCTCTGCGGCAGCTCTGCGATCGCCGGTGATGACCACTGCCTGCACCAGGACATTGAGCTCCAAATGCTCCCAGCGGTCCCCGGCCTGCTCGCGAATGAAGTCGACCGTCGCGTCGAGCCTTTCTGCCTCCCAACGAACCTCGTGGCGCTGACCATCGTCGAGCGTGCGACCGAGCATCGTGAGACCGATGATGTCGGCGTGGCGGGCCGCATGGGCGAGAGCCCGTTTGCCGTTGACACCAACGAGGAGGGGCACGTGGTCCTGGCGGGATCGGAGGGTACGGACACCCCTGAGGCTGTAGTGCGCTCCGTCGTAGGTCACGGTCTCTCCTTCGAGCAGCCTGAGGAGGATCTCGACGGACTCCGCGAGCCGAGCCTTGCGGACCGCCGGCGGGTCGAATGTCCGGCCGATGGCCTGATACTCGGTGAAGCTGTGCCCGGCTCCGATCCCGACCTCAAGACGGCCCCCGCTCAGATGGTCGAGGCTGGCGAGCTCCTGGGCGAGGTGCACCGGATGGTGGAAGTCGTTGTTCAAGACAAGGGGAGAGATGCGGACAGTGCTCGTGCAGTCGGCAATCGCCATCAACGGAGCGAGAGGCGACCAGCCGTCAGCGACGTGATCCCAGGTGTGCACGACGTCGAAGCCGGCCTCCTCCGCCGTCCGGGCTTGCACACGCAGATCGTCGGCGGAACACTGCGCAATCTGGAGACCAAAGCGAAACGGCCGCACGAGAAAAGACTACGAGGTGGGATCTCGCGTGCCCTCGTCGCCGGCTCCGGGGCGCCTGCGGAGAGGGACTCGAGCGAAGTCGTACCGGACCAGCTGGTGTCGTCGCGGGTACAACGCGGATCGGGGGCATAATGCGCTCGTTGGCGACGACACACGGTACACATTTCGTCTTACGCGAGGAGAGTGATGGAGCCGATCGCGGCGCTTGAGGTCAGCGAGGTTCGCTTCGACGAGACGGTCGACGTGGTCGTCGCGGGCCTCGGCGCTGCGGGGACGTCGGCGGTCATTGGGGCACGGCAAGCGGGAGCGGACGTGCTGGCTGTCGAGCGTGGCGCGGGACCCGGAGGGACATCGGCCAACTCCGGCGGCCTCATCTACCTGGGGGGCGGCACGCGCCTGCAGAGCGCCTGCGGCTTCCAGGATTGGCCGGAGAACATGGCAGCGTTCCTCCGGGCCGCCCTCGGGCCCGGCGCGGACGAGGGTCGCGTTGACGTCTACTGCGAGGGTTCGCCGGACCACTTCGACTGGTTGGTCTCGATCGGCGTGCCGTTCCGGGCGGTCTTCTGCGACGAGCCGAACCGCGAATCGGCCGACGACGCGGGACTGCTCTTCAGCGGCGGTGAGGATGCGTACCCGTTTGACGAGGTCTCGGTCCCGATCCCGCGCGGTCACAAGCCGCAGTGCATCGACTCTGCCGGTGGATTCCTCATGGAGCGTCTGGGTGCCGCCGTGTCGACGAGCGGTGCTCGCGTGGTGGCCGACGCCCGTGCCGAGGCGCTGGTCGTCGACAGCGGGAGAGTCGTCGGCTTGCGGGTACGGACCGACGGCGGGTCCCGCGACATCCGGTCGCGGGGCGGGGTGGTCCTGGGGACCGGCGGATTCATCCACAACGAAGCGATGGTCGCGGAGTATTGCCCACTGGCCCACGTTCCTGACGCTGCCTGGCGAATCGGCACCCCGACGGACGACGGCCGTGGGATCCGCATGGGGGTCGGCGCCGGAGCGGCGACGACCCGGCTCGACACTTTCGAGTGCGCACTGCCTCTGGGGCCACCCCACCGTCTCGCACGGGGCATTCTCGTCAACCGCAACGGCGAGCGATTCATCAACGAGGATGCCTACACCGGTCGCATCGGGCTCCACGCCCTCCACGATCATCACGGTTTCGTCTACATGATCACCGATGACGTGATTCACGAGCCGAATCTCATCGGACTCCGTGTCGGCTATGCCGCGGCCACACCGGAGGAACTGGCCGTGGACCTCGATGTTCCGCCGGACGCGCTGGCGCGCACGGTGCGCGAGTACAACGACGCCGCGGCCCGTGGTGACGACCCGACATTCCATAAGCGCGCGCCCTACCTGCAACCGATCGGCGTGCCGCCGGCCAGCGGCATCGGCGCCATCGATCTACGGGTCGACCACGGCGCGATCTACGCGACCTTCACGCTCGGCGGTCTCCGTACCGACCCCGATGGCGCCGCGCTCGACGGCGCAGGCCATCGCATCCCGGGTCTCTACGCCGTCGGCCGGACCGCCGCCAGCCTGGCGGCACACCACTACGCCAGTGGCATCAGCCTCGGCGACGGCTCCTTCTTCGGCCGACGCGCCGGCCGCCACGCGGCGGCCCAGGCCCAACACTGAGCGGATCTCGTCGCGCCGGCCTGAACCAATTGGCCCCACGGGCCGCGACACGATGGTCGGCTCCGCAACGCGGCCACCGGGGTTGCCAGGAGGAAATCTGGGATATCCTTCCCAGCTCAGAGGGTCTTTTGGGGGGAGGCGCCCGACGCACGGGAGGCTGCATGACACAGGGTGGCGATCGAAACGAGCCGCTCGATACCTCCGACAGGATCCGCACGGCCACGCCTCGGGACGTCAAAGGCCAAGAAAGGCCAACGTGCCCGCTCTCTTGTCCCCGTGCAGCCCAGTCCGAGATGCCCGAGGGGGCGGACACGGTGACGCCCGCCCAGGAACCGCGGGCTGTGTCCGCCGAAGACGGGCCGCCAACGACCTGGCCCGGCTACCGGACGACATCCGCCCAGGGGATTGGAACGACCGGGTGTGCACCGTGCTGGAGCAGTTCCCGCCTGACTCCGCGAGTCCCGAGCTGGCCGAGGCGCTGGACCTCCTCGGGGTCTGACGCAGGGCACGTCCACCGGTCACTCACGGCCCGGCACGGGTCGAGTTGTCAGCCGATAGTGGCCAGGACAGAGACCACCGGACCCCACGTCTCCTCGAGCCACTTCGACGGCTCCGGTCCCGTCGACCTCACCACGATGGCCTGCGTCCCGACGGCGGCGAGCGCCTCGACTTCACGAAGGATGGTCTCGCGATCGGCATCCTCGGGCACACCCATGAGCGCCGTCACCTCCACCTCACCCGGGTCACGACCGACGTCGTCACAGTGGCGGCGGAGCACATCCACCTTGTGGCCGACCGTGGCCGCATCGCCGATGATGTTGCACGCATCGGCGTACGTCGCGACGAGTCGCAGGGTCTTGCGCTCGCCGCCCCCGCCGATCAGCACCCGCGGCCGAGGCGAGCTGACCGGTTGGGGTGAGCACAACGTCTCGGCCAGCTGGTAGTGCGTGCCCTCGTAGGCGCCGTTGTCGTCGCTCCACATCTGGAAGCAGATCTGGAGCGTCTCCTCGAGCCTCTCGTACCGCTCGCGCAGCGGCGGGAAGGGCACTCCGAGACCCCGGTGCTCCCGCTCGTACCACGCGGCACCGAGCCCGAGCTCGGCCCGCCCGCCCGACAGCACGTCCAGGGTGGTGACCGTCTTGGCGAGCAGCCCGGGGTGCCGGTAGGTCACGCCACCCACCAGGAGCCGAAAACGCAGGCGCTCGGTCTTGGCGGCGGCGAAGGCGAGCGCGGTGTACCCCTCCAACATGGGCTCCTCGGCCGGCCACAGCATGTCCATCTGGAACCAGTGGTCCATCACCGAAAGCGTGCGCACTCCGATTGCCTCGGCCGTCTGAGCCAACGATGCGAACGTCGGCCCGATGGCCTCAGGACCACCGGGCCAGGTGAACCGCGGCACATGGATATCGAGGTGCATGTCGTCCTCCCGATCGCTCGGGGCGAGGGTACCTCGCGTGGCGCTGACCGGCCCGGGGGCGGTGCTGCAAAGGGTACTGTCGGCGGGGCATGAGCCTCGTCATGAACGCGCTCGACGCACCCGGCGCGTCCCAGGCCCGTGTCCACTGCCTGTCCGACGGATCGCAGCCGCTCACCCTCGCGGAATTAGGGCGTCACTCCCGTCAGGCCGGCGGCTGGCTGGGGGGTCTCGCCGGGCGCGCCGGCACGGTGGCTACCCTGCTCACGGCCTCCCATGATTGCCTGGCGGCCCTCTTCGGCGCCCTCCGCTCCGGAATGACGCTCGTGTCCTTGCCGCACCCGGCTCGGGGCATGGACGCCGAGGAGTACCTCGCGCAGATCGATACGATGTGCCAGCTCACCGGTGCCACCCACCTCCTGTGCGATCCGGGCGTGAGCGCGCTCCTGTCCGGCGCACGCGTACCCGTGCATCCGTTCAACGAGTCGAGCGGTTCCTCGGTTCCTGTCCCCCCCGAGACACCCGGCAGCTTCGTGCAGTTCACGTCGGGGAGTACGGGGACACCGCGAGGTGTCGCCCTCGCCCTCGACGCTCTGGACGCCAACCTGACCTCGATGTACGGATGGCTGGAGCCCAACGACGGTGCCGTCGTGTGCAGTTGGTTGCCGCTGTCTCACGACATGGGGCTCATCGGCCTGGCCCTCTACGCAATCTGCTCCGTGAACCCCCCCTGGTCCTCACCAACCGACCTCGTGCTGATGTCCCCCGAGTCATTCCTGGCCGACCCTGCCAGCTGGATGCGGGCCTGCAGCGACTACCGCGCCACTTCGACCACCGCACCGCCGTTCGCCCTGCGTCTGGCCTCCCGGACGCTGCGATCTCCCGGCTCGTTCGATCTCTCTCCCCTGCGCAGCTTCGTCGTCGGGAGCGAGCCGGTGCCGGCGGACGGCCTCCGCGAGTTCGAAGCCAGCGCGAGGGACCACGGCCTCTCGCCGCACGCCTTGTGCCCGGGGTACGGCATGGCGGAAGCAGCCCTGGCCATCGCCATCGACCCGAACACCTCACCGTGGTCCTCGGTGCGGCTCGACCCCGAGGCCCTGGCCGATCGGGAGTGGATGGAGGTCGGCGAGGGCGGGACGGAGCTTGTCTCGTGCGGGCCGCCTGTCCTGCACACAGAGGTCCGCACGACCGGTGACACCCCTCTCGGAGAGCTCGAGATCCGGAGCCCGTCGTTGCTCAGCGGGTACGTGGGCGCGCCGTCACCGCTCACCACGGACGGTTGGCTGCACACCGCCGACCTGGGCTACGTCCGCGAGGGTGAGGTCTTCATCGCAGGGCGCACCGACGACGTGCTGATCGTGGCCGGCCGCAACATCGATGCCCGCGCACTCGATGAGGCAGCGGGTGGTCACCCGGCCTGCCGACCGGGCAACGCCGCCTGCTTCCCGGACGGTTCGGGCCGCTACGTCGTCGTGGCCGAGCCTCGTACGGCGATGACACCGGAGGAGCTCCGCTCCGGGGCACGCGAGATCCGCGTCGCGTTGGCACGCCGGTTCGGCGCGACCCCGTCGGCTGTCGTCTTCGTCGAGCGCGGCACGCTTCCCAAGACGCCCAGCGGCAAAGTGCGCCGGAACCACCTCCGCGCGCTGTGGGACGAGGGCAAGCTGCAGCAGGTCGTCTCGGGCTGACCACCCGAGGGCATAGGCACCTCCGTCTCGCCGGGCGGACGCGTACCTCCGCCCGGGTTGAACCCCGAGTCGCCACCGATGCCGCCCTGATACTGTCGGCTGTACCCGGGGTAAGGGCCACCGGAGGGCGAATGCGGGGAGAGATGCCGACCGGGAACACTCGTGCCGACGTGATGTCGCTGGACGAGTTCAAAGTGTGGTTCGTCACCGAGATCGAATGGAGCCCCGGCGAGATCTCGGAGGACAGCGACCTGGTGGAAGACCTGGGAATGGACTCGGTGGGCGCGGTCGACCTCATGGCGGCGATCGAGGACGCCGTGGGGGGAGATGTGATCATGCCGATAGAGCTCCTCCTGCAGATCACCACCGTGCGTGATGCCTACCTGCAATATTGCGCGCTCGCCCACCTGCCCTACGAGAGCGACGTCCCCCGGTGAGCGGCCCGATCACCGGACACGACGAGCCTCGACTGTCGCCCAGTCTGCAGACGCGGCGGCTCCATCTACGGATGCTGACCAACGAGGACCATGCACCGCTGTACCGGCTCTCGAGCGACCCCGACGTCACGTTCCAGTGGCGCTTCCGCGGAACGACGCCGAGCTACGACGAATTCCTGAAGCAGCTGTACCCGGGCGTGCTCTGCCAGTTCGTGGTGAGCCCGCACGGTTCCCTCGAGGTCCTGGGGCTCGTGGTCGCCTACAACGCCGACTTCCGGCACCGGTTCTGCCACGCCGCGGTCGTCATGCACCCGCGCCTGCACCGCCGCGGCCTCGGCATCGAGGCGTTCATGGGGCTTGCCCGCTACGTCTACTACGGCTGGGACTTCCGCATGATCATCATGGAGACGGTGGGCATCGCCTTCGAGAACTTCGCCAGAGGCGAGGAGGCCGGCTACTTCACCGTGGAGGGGCGTATCCGTGACCAGTTCTATTACGGGGGGCGGTACTGGGATGGCATCTCGGTGACGCACCGCCGGGACCAGTTCGAGAAAGTCATGCAGGGTCCTGTAGGCCAGCTGCTGGCACCCGGCCGCCGCGTCAAGGTCCCGCCGCCCAAGTAGCGCCACGAAACCGGCACCGCTCCGGTGCCGCAACCTACGATCACCGGATGGACATGTCGGTGCAGGAGATTGCGGCGATGTCGGACCCCGTGCTGCGGAACCTCCTGATCACCCAGCGCTACCACGAGTTCGCGGTGCAGCTCCGGGACGCCGGGGCCGGGGAGGACGCCACCTGGTGCGCGTTCGCCGTATGGGCCTCGAAGACGGCCGGCGCCACCATCCGGGGCGAGGTCCTCCCCGCGAAGGCCAAGCAGCTCATCACCGCAGACGGCACCGCTCAGGAGGTGCTGCAAAGGTTCAACCACGGCGTGACCGGCTGGGCCTGGAAGCACCTCACCCACGACCACGTCGCGGAGGTGGTCGAGGACGTCACGGGTGATGTCTCCAAGCAGATCGCCGACGGCAACGTCCTGGTGTTCGCGGAGCTCGCCCCCATCTTCACTGCGCTGATCGACGCGCACGGCTGCTCGCCGCGGTCTCGCCAGGAGCTCGCGGCCGCGCTCGCTCCGTCCCTCGCACCGCTCGCCTCCGATACGGACGGGGTCGCCGTGGTTGCCGCGTTCGAGTCCTACGAGAAGGCGCTGTTCGATCCGGCCGCTCGACCCGCGCTGATCCTCCGGGCCAACACGCTGGCGGTTGCGCACGAGCAACGCCGCCTGCAGCCGGCGATCTCAGCGGCGCTCGGTGCCGCCATCAGCGACACGCTGAAGAAGGTGATCGAACGGGACATCGTCGGGCACCTGCCGACGGCACAGGTCCGAGGCGTGCTCGACGGCCTCACCGGTGACGTGTGCAACGTCCTCGACAAGGCCTGGGACACGGCACTCACCGAGGCGATCATGCAGCTGGTGACCCCGAACGAGACGCTCGACCTCCGCCGCGACGTGCCGCCGCTCTCGGGCCGGATGTTCCCCCCTGAGCTGTGTGACCTCTCAGGGACGGAGGCCGAGTCGGCGGTCGCGCAATGGGACCGGACCCGCGGGGTGGGGACGCCTTCGGGCGCCCGTGACTGGGCGGTGCTGGAGGATCGGATGAATTTCATCGTCAACCTCTTCCGGTCGCGTCAGCGCGACGCGACTCTGTTCAATCCCCCGTTCTCGGACGCCCAGCTGGCCGTCCTCGCCCAGGGTCAGCTCCCGTCGGGGCCACTGTGAGGGGGGATGTTCCAGCGCACCGCCAGCGAGGTGGGCACCTCGAACGCAGGTCGGCCGCCGTACCGTTCCGCCCTGACGGCGAGCGACAGCATCCCGAATCCGAACCGGTCCGAGAGGCCCCGCAGCAGGTGGCGGTGCAGGTCCTCAAGGGACAGTCGCCGGCTCACGTCCGCCAGCGGCCCGAAGAGCAGGCGCGTCCAGTCCGCCTTCGGCACGGCCAGGATGTCGGCGGCGTCGTCGCCGACGTAATAGCGCACGGTGGACGCGGGCAGCCCGCCGAGACCGGGCGGGGTCAGTCGGGCCACCTGTTCCAGGAGAGCGGCCATGAGGTCGCGCCCGGCGTCGCTCGGGCCGAATTGCCGACGCCGGACGATCGGCATCAGTACCGACGTCTGGGCCCGCGCCAGCGGGAGCAGGTCCGGCCGCACGCCCAGGTAGTAGCCGATGAGCGACCATGTATGGAGGTATGCGTCCGCATCGTCCTCGGTGTAGACGACCCCGGTCCGGTCGAACACTTCGAACACGATTTCGGTGAACGTCAGGAGGGTCTCGAGCAGGTCCTCCTGGTTGATCGGCGTACCCCACTTCGGGTCCCACTGCACGCGCGGGTCGTTCAGGATCAGCCACCGGACCGCGGCGTGCATGAGTCGGACGTGCCGTACGTCCGAGTAGCCGCGGGCGCCCAACTCGAGGCCGCCGGGGTCCATGACGTCGAGGTGGAACTGGGCCGTCTCGTTCAGCCGGCGCTTGGCGTCCGTCTCGAGCCGGGCGGTCAGGCCGAGCACCTGGACACCGCGCCAACAGGCATAGGCCGAGGGGAGTGCCGCTGCGTAGAGCGCCGTGAACACGTGCGACCCCCAGCGGGCGAAGCGCTCCTGGCCGGCGGCCACGAGCTCGGGATCCACCCATGCAGGCGGGTCGTCCCTACCGTTCAGGAAGGCGCTGAGCACGGGATCGGACACCTCGTGCTGCTGGACCACCAGCGTCCGGAAGGCTGAGGTCGCGTCGGCCGTCCCGGCGAAGATGCCGGCCACGATGTCGTCCGCCGGCGGGTCGGCTTGCGTGCGCAGGCTGTCGAGGAAGTCGTCGCTCCAATCGGTCACGCTCATGTCGACCCGATGACCTTTCGGGCTTCGTCGAGGCTCCGGCTCGGACCTCCGGCTGCGACGTCTGCCATGCACACGGCGAGCTCTGCTCGGACACGATCCGGTGCACCCTCGAGGCGCGCCCAGTCGGTCAGCGCGCGCAGCTCCAGCATCCCGGCCCCCTGGTGCCGGGCGATCGCCACGGCCTCGTCGTAGTCGTCCTCCGCCCGGTCCGCCCGACCGATGCGGTTCTGGCGACCAGCCCTCACCCGCAGGATCTCGGCTTCACAGAACCGCTCGCCGGTGCTGCGGCAGAGCTCGAGTGCCTCCGTGAGGAGGGCAAGTGCCCGGTCCGTCTCCATTCGCGGGTCCTCGGCCAGAAGCATCTGGAAGTAGGGCTGAAGGAGCGGCCCCGGCAGCTCGGGCTCCTCGATCCCCTCACCTGCCCACCATTGGAGCGACCGGGCCCACTGCCGCCACTGCCTGGTGCTGACCTCGTCGGCCACGTGCACCGCCTCGCCGGCCAACTTGATCACGGTTTCCCGCTCGCCGTCGAGCTGCGCCATGATGGCCGACGTCACGGCGGCCACGGCCTGCGCCTGCGGCACCTGCCGCTCGGTAGTGTTACGGAGCACGTCATCGGCGATCAGCCACGCTTCGGTCGCGTGCCCGCGCAGCCAGCATGCAAGAGCCGTGGCGACACGCGGCGCCGCCAGTGCCATCAACTCGACCGACCGCATCGGCGGCAGATCACTCAAGCTGGCGTCGAGCGGCAGGCCGCTCGTCTCGTACGAGGCCCGGATCTGCGCGAGGCCCTGGTGGAGCATGCCCTGCCAAATCCGCGTCGTAGCCTCGTAGGTCGTGATCAGCTGAAGGGTCCATTCGTCTCCCAGGGCCTCGGCCTCGCTCCTGGCCTCCGCCAGGATCCGGTTGATGGTCGAGTATTCCGCACTGGCCTGCCACCACGGCACCAACACCATGTAGTTGCGCAGCAGGATCTCCCGATCGTTCAGCCGGCGCGCCAGCTCCTCAACCCGTCGGGATTCTTCGAGGGCCTCGGGCGCGCTCTGATCGACGGCGGTCAGGCACATGACGAGTCGGCTGCGCGACTTCAGCTCGGTGTGCTCCCGCTCCTCCTCGGGTAATCGCTCCACCAGCGCGAGCACCTCACGCTCATGGCCCGCGGCCTCACGGAAGCGAGCGTTCTGCCGCGCCGTGTGGGCGGCCTGCTTCCACAGGGGCACTGCCTCGATCGCCCTTCCTGCGGCGCCGAGGTGGTATGCCGCGATCTCGGGCTGTGCCCCCGCGCGACCCGATGCGACCAGCACCTCGCCGACGGCACCGTGCACGCGCACACGGTCGGGCTTGAGCACCGAGCGGTATGAGGCCTCATGGAAGAGGGCGTGGCGAAACTGCATCTCATCCGCTCTCGTCGCCGGTTCGATGATGGCGTGCTCCTGCAACCGGCGCAGCTCGGCGTCCAGATCCTCTCCCTCCAGCCCTGTCGCGGCCACCAACACGAGCCGATCGAAGGATCGTCCGATGACCGCGGCAGCCTGCGCCACCCGCTTCGCCTCACCCACCCGGTCCAGTCGCGCCGTGATCACCTCGGAGAGCGTGGTCGGCATTGCGGAGCCGACGACCTCCGATCCGTCCGTGAGTCCGCGCGCCAATTCTTCGAGGAAGAGCGGGATCCCGTCCGCTCGCCGTACCAATGCCTCACGGAGCTCGGCCCTCAACTGCGCAGCCTCGGGCAGCTGTTCCAGCAAGCCGCGCGCTTCGTCACTGCTCAACCTGTCCAGCGTCAGCTGCACGTCCGACTGGACGTGCGGGTCGTCTGCGATCTCCGGCCGGGCGCTCATCACCACCAGGACGTGAGCATCGCTGCGTGCGATCACGTGCACGGCCTCCAGCGTGCTGGGGTCCGCCCAGTGCGCGTCCTCCACGACGAGCAGGAGTGGCCCGGGACCGGCCTGGTCCTGAACCCACGCAACGGCCTCTTGCGGTGTGGCGGGCACCTCGCCCATGACCTCGCCGAAGGGCTGCAGCGGGCTCAGCGACCCGCGCCGGCTGCAGTAGATGGTGGTGACGGTATGACCTTGCGCGGCCAGCTCCGTGCTGAACTCGAGCAGGAACCGCGACTTTCCGATGCCGGGCTCGCCCAGCACCAGAGCAAGCCGACCCGTCCCGGCCTCCACATCGCCCCAGTGCTCCCGCAGCCAGGACGAGGCCTCGGTGCGCGGGATGAAGGTCGTCAGCGGTCGGGCTTCGAGCCGGTGGCGGGCTGCGCTCCGCTGCACCACACGGAAGGCGGGTACGGGATGCCCGATGCCCTTCAAGGCCAAGGAGCCGAGGGACTCCAGCTCGAAGAACCCGGCGACCAGACCTGCGGTGTTGCCGCTCACGACGATCTGACCCGGCTCCCCCGCCGCCTGCAGGCGGGCCGCCATGTTCGGGACCTGACCCCAGACGTCGGGGAGCCGCTCCTGCCCGCCGGCGGTCACGGGCGCGACCAGGACCTCACCGGTGTGGATGCCCGCGCGCGCCTGCAGGTCGCTGATCCCCAACTCAGATGGGAGCTCGCTGCCGAGCCGCACGATGTCCTTGACGACGGCGATGGCGGCCGACAGTGCGTCGCGACTCGCCGACTCCTGCGCCTCGGGATAGCCGAAATAGGCGATGGCGCCATCGCCCTGAAACTGCGCGATCACCCCGCCCTGGGCCGTCACGATGTCGGCCACCAGGTGCTGGTACGCGTTCAGTACCTCGTGCCAGTCCTCGGGGTCGAGCGCGGACGCGAGGTCGGTAGAGCCGACGAGGTCCGTGAACACGACCGTCAACTGGCGCAGCTCCGGTCGGTCCGACGGGGCCGTCACGGTGCGTTCTCCCTCACCCGGCGCGGCACATGGCGGCCTCGCCACAACCCGAGTTGTCGCACGATGCAAATCTAGGTCCGCCCAGTCACGAGGCGGTAGTGCCCAACAGGGGGTTCTCGAGCGGGGAGCCTTCTCCCCCTCCCCCGCAAGTGCGTCCGAAGGGTCAGGGCAATGGTCCCCGTCCGAGCCGAACGGTGTCCCTAGGCTGCCCCCATGCACCCGAAGGCTCACAGGCTCGCCACGGTAGTGGTGGTCGCGATCACGTCGGCGCCGATCATCATCGGCCTCCTGGCGAGCGCCGCGGCAGCCCAGGACACCACCACGACCTCGGCACCGGCCACGACCACCACCACGGCACCGGCCACTACGACAACGGCGCCGACGACCACCACGACCACCGTGCCGGCCACGACCACCACGGCCCCGGCCACGACCACCACCCGCGTGCATCCGTCCACGACCACCACCACACGTCCGACGACCACCACCACCACCACGACGACGGGCAAGTCGTCGTCGAGCTCGACGGCGTGGGGATGGGTCCTCCTCGCCGTGGTCATCGTGCTGGCGGTGATCCTCGTGGTCCTGCTGATCGCGCGCACCCGCCGGCAGGGGCGTGAGGCCGATTGGCAACGCTCGGTCGGGCCCGCCGTGGCGGCAGCCGAGCTTGCCAGGGACCTCGTCCTGTCCCAGACCGACGCGGACGACCAACAACGCAGGGCCAGTGTCGGCGTACAGGTCGACGAGGCTGTGACGGGCCTCGAACGGTCCGCGGCCACTGCCCCCGACGAAGCGAGTCGTGCGCTGACCGCGCGTGCCGCGGAGAGCCTGCGCGGTCTGGCGTTCGCGGTCGAGGCCGACCATCTCATGCGCTCCGGGGGCGAGCACCCGACCGGCGAGCAGTTGGCGTCTGCAGATGCGGCCCGCCGGAACCGGGCGGCCGAGCTCGCCACTGCGCTCGGGCAGTTGAAGGCGGCGATCACCCCGCCTCGATAGCGGGCACCGTCATACGGAGCCGGAAGACCTCTTGCGGTCCTCCGTACGGACCGTTCGACGCCCGTGGATCACCATGGTTGACTCTGCACCATGGTGATCGAGGCGCGGGTCCGCGGCGCCGGGCTGTCCCTGTCGGTCACCGAACACGGTGAGCGCGGGCGACCCACAGTCGTGTTGGTCCACGGCTTCCCCGATACGCGCTCCGTCTGGGGTCCCGTGGTCGAGCGCCTCGCCGCCGACCTGCACGTCGTCTCGTACGACGTCAGGGGTGCCGGCCGATCCGAAGCTCCGGCGAGCCGGGCCGGCTACGCGCTGCCACTGCTGGTCGAGGATCTGGCCGCCGTGGTCGATCAGACCAGCCCGGACGCGCCCGTGCACCTGGTCGCGCACGACTGGGGCTCCATTCAGGGGTGGGAGGCGGTCACCACGAGAGGCGTGGCGCACCGCTTCGCGAGCTTCACCTCGGTGTCGGGACCCCCACTGGACCATGCCGCCCTGTGGGCGCGACGCCACCGCTCTCTCAGCCCGGGCGACCTCCGAGAGGTGCTCAGCCAGGCATTGCACTCGTGGTACATCGCGTACTTCCGGCTCCCACTGCTCCCCGAGCTCATGACCCGCAGCCGCCGCGCCGCCGCGCTGTGGGCCGTCGCATTGCACAGGATCGAGCACGCCCGGACCGACGGGAACTGGCCGGCACCGACCTTCGGCGCCGACTTCTCACACGGCGTCGAGCTGTACCGGGCCAACGTCTACGGCCGCATGCGGCGGCCGGTAGCGGGCCACACCGAGGTGCCGGTGCAGCTCATCGTCCCCGTGCACGACAGGTACGTCACACCGGCGCTGCTCGACGGACTCGAGGAGTGGGCGTCGAGCATGTGGCGCCGCCCCGTGGACGCCGGGCACTGGGTCATCCGGAGCAATCCTGACGGATTCGCCGCATGGGTGCGGGAGGTCGTCTCCTTCGTCGAGGACGGTGTCGAGTCGGATGGATTGCGCCGATACCGCGTGGCACCTACTCAGCCCGCAGCATGAGGGCGGTCGGCGTCCGCGCCGCGTCGCGGGCAGGCACTGCCGCCACCACGTTGGCGAGCACCAGCGTGCCGAGCGCGACCAGGAGAACCGACGCGACGGACACCGTGGGGTAGGGCACGGCGTAGATCTGGCGAGCGAAGAGGTCCCACAGCCACCGGCCGGCGATCACGCCGAGAGGGATCCCCACGACGATCCCGACGACGGCGGCCACGGTGGCCTGCCAGGCCACGGCAGCTGCGAGCTGCCGCCGCACGAACCCCACCGTCTTCAGCAGGGCCAGGTCGCGGCGGCGCTGACGCACCGAGGCGAGCAGCGTCAGCGCGAGCGCCACGATGGCACCCAGGGCCAGGCCCGACACCAGGACGGTGGGGGTGAGGCCGATCGTCCTGTAGTTCACGATCTCCGCCGGACGCTGCACTCCCTGGACCGCGAGCTGGTTGCCCCCCGCTCCGCCCTCCGCCTCGGCGTAGACCTTGTTGGCCGCGGCCGCGATGTGCTGCAGGCTGGCCAAGGCTGCTGCGGGTGGCGCCCCGGTCCGTATCCGGACGAGGGCGAGGTTCGGCCCGTCCAGCGCGGGAACGGGGCCACTGTTGACGGCCGCGTTGAAGGCCTTGGGGAGCATCTGGAAAGAGAACAACACGCCGGTCCCCATGGAGGTGTGGTCCGAGACGGTGCTGGCGAAACCGATGGCGGGGAAGGTCGCCGTGCCGACGATCTGCAGCCGCGTGGGCGGAACGTAGATCGGCGCGTCCGCCGGCGCCCCGTAGGACAGGGTGACGTACTGGCCGAGGTGCTTGTGCAGGATGGCCATCGTTGCCGCGCCGAGGACGACCTGACGCGGAGCGTCGACACCGTGGCCGCTCAGGATGGGTGGCGCGACCGCCGCGTTGACGTCCTCCACGAGGAACGGCGCGCCCTGGCCATCGATCTGCACGTCGTTGAACGAAGCGCCGCTGTAGGCGGCGACGTACCGGTCGCGCTTCAGCAACGAGAAGGCGACATGCGGCACGTTGCCACTTCCCGCTCCGACGGGGTTGAGGATGTAGGTCCAGTTCCAGCCGTACAGGGCCGGGCTGGACACGAGCGTCTGCAGGCTGCTCCCGAACGTCAGCGTCGTCACCACGAGCGCGACGGCCAGCACCGACCCCAGCAGCGCCGAGCGCACCGGGACGGCGCTGCGGCCCTCGCCCGGTTCCAGCGCCATCCGCACCCCGACGACACCGGGGGCCGAGAGGCCGGCTCCGGACAGCACCGCCACCACCCGGGCTCCGGTCGTCGAACGGATCCGGAGCCGCAGTGCGGCGCGGTGCGGTGCGGTGGCGTACGCCAGGAGAAGTGCGATCGCGCCCAGGAGTCCGAAGAGCACTAGGACACCGAGGCCCAGGACCGTCCAGTCGAACGAGACCCCCCTGGACGGGTACACCGGCCGGACGGGTCCGAGCGGGGCGAGCGGTGAGAGTCCGATGGCGATCACCGCCGCCAGCACCGATGCGGCCAGGATCGCCGCCACCATGCCGACGAGACCGTCGAGCACGGTGTCCGCCGGGCCGGCACCCAGAGCCCGGAGCACCAGAAGGTCGCCGGCCTCCTCGCGGAAGCGCCGCGCCATCAACTGAGCGGCGATGAGGAGCGCCGCCAGCACCGCAATGGCGCCGAAGACACCAAGTGCGAAGGAGATCGGCTTCAGCGAGCGGTCCGCCTTGGCGCTGACCGGTGCCAGCGCATGGTCGGTGGAGATGACACCCGCGGGAGTGAGCGCGGTGACCTCACGCTCGACTGCCGGCACCGTGGCGGCGCCGCCCTCGGTCTCGATCCCGTAGATGATGGCGCCGGTGAACTGCTCCCCCTTCTGCGCCAGCACCACCCGGGTGAATGCCGGCGACAGCGGGATGAGGGTGGGGAGGGTGTCGACGTCATCCTCCACGATCTCCGAGTTCAGCGAAGCAAGCCCGACCAGCTTCAGGTTGGCGCGCAGCGCCGGTCTCACGGCGCTCGTCCCGAAGCCCGGCAGGCCCTGTTGGGCGTCCGAGTAGAACCCGTACGGGATCACCTGGCCGAGGTGGAATCCGAACTGCCTCGCGACGGCGGGGGCCATGACGATCTGATCGGGCGCGTCGACCGACGGCATGCGGCCTGCGATGATCCCGGGACGGTCCTGACTGAAGAGCAGGCCGTTGATGCTGGCGATCGGATACGCGTCGCCCGTGACCCGCAACCGCGGCGAGCCGTCGGGCGTGAGCGGCGCGCCCGTCAGTTCGACCGCAGCTGCCACATGGCGCACGTCGGGAAGGTGGGCGATCCGCGCCGTCAGGGCAGGGTCGTAGTCGGGGTTGGTGGACCCGCCCCCACCGCCATACATGGAAACCGTCAGGTCCGACGGGTTCGTCGACGCCAGGAACGTGGAAAAGGAGGACTGCGTGCGCCGGGCCGCCGCCAGGCTGCCCAGGCCGAGGCCGGCGATGAGGCCGACCAGGATCACGAGCGAGACATAGCTGCCCCGGCGGTGCCGGAGGGTGGCCCTCGAGCGGTACCGCACCACGGCGAGCCGCTGCTGCATCACGGCGACGATTCTCTCGCGACGACCTCCTTCACCGGTGTGCAGTCTCGCCGAGCGATCGGCCCTGCCCAAGGGTGCCACCCCGCCCGGCCGAGGGGTGCCAGTACCACGGCTCCGACGCCTCCGACCAGGGAGCATCGGCCCGGCGCGCTACCGTACGGCTTGGCATGGCGACCATCCGGGTGGCATTGGCGGAGGACAACGCGCTCCTCAGGGAGGGCATCTCGCGCATCATCGACGGGGAGCCCGATTTCGAGCTGGTCGGCCGCGCCGCCGACCTGCCGGAGCTGCTCAAGCTCATAGAGGACGCGTCCCCGGACGTGGTCGTGACCGACATCCGCATGCCCCCGACCGGGACCGACGAGGGGATCCAGGCCGCATCGTGGCTGCGGGAGCACAAGCCCGAGGTCGGGGTCGTGGTCCTCAGCCAGTACAAGACGCCCTCCTATGCGCTGGCACTGCTGGAAACGGGTTCCGCCGGGCGGGGCTACCTGCTGAAGGAGCAGGTCGCCGGCGTCGACGAGCTCGCGCAGGCCATCCGGACCGTCGCCCAGGGCGGCTCCATGATCGACCCGCAGATCGTCGACGAGCTCATTGAGGCCAAGTCGTCGCGGCGAAAGTCCGACCTCTCGTGGCTGACGCCGAGGGAATCCGAGATTCTGGGCGAAATGGCGAAGGGCAAGAGCAACGCTGCCATCGCAGCCTGCCTGCAGGTGTCCGAGCGGGCCGTGGAGAAGCACACCAATTCGATCTTCTCCAAGCTGGGCCTCACCGAGGAGCGCGACGTGAACCGGCGCGTCAAGGCGGTCCTGGTCTACCTGAGCGACCCCGGCGGAGGGTGACAACACCACCCGGGCCTACGTGCCAGCACCACGGTCGCCGAGACAATCCCCGTGAGAGAATGGTCAGGTGAGCGACAGACTCCCCGTGCTCATCGTCGACGACCAGGCGCCGTTCCGGGCCGCCATGAAGGCCGTGCTCAAGCGGGCCGCGGAGTTCGAACTGGTGGGCGAGGCGGCGAACGGCAGCGAGGCGATCTCGCTGGAGGAGGAGCTGAGCCCGGCCCTGGTGCTGATGGACATCAACATGCCCGAGATGAACGGGATCGAGGCCACGCGCACGATGGTGGCCCGCCACCCCGACGTCGTGGTCATCCTCTGCTCCACCTACGACGCCGGTGATCTGCCGCCCGAGGTGGCCACGAGCGGGGCGCGGGCCTACCTGAACAAGGAGAACCTCGGCGCCGACACCCTCCGCCGTTTGTGGGAGGAGCGCGACGTGCACGAATTCGTCTCGGTCTGAGAGCTCGATTCCTAGACGAGCGGGACCGAACCGCGCACCTGTGATCCCTTCCCGATTTCGGAATCCCAGCGCACCGTGCCACCGATCGCTCCCAGCCGGTCGGCCATGTTCACGTACCCGTGCCCTCTCTGGGCCTTCTGCGGATCGAACCCGGGCCCGTCATCGGCGACGGTGAAGAGCAGACCGCCGGACTCCTCCCAGAGCCGGATCTCGACGCGGGCATCGGGTGCGTGCTTCGCTGCATTCTGCAGTGCCTCGAGGCAGCAGAAGTAGACGGCTGCCTCCGTCTCGGAGGCATAGCGGCCGATCCCGTCGGCCTGAATGGCGACGGGAAGCGGGTTCCGGTTCGCCGCGGCTCGCAGCGCTTCGACCAGTCCACTGTCGACCAGCAGAGGCGGATAGATCCCGTGCGCGAGCTCGCGGAGCTCCTGAATGGTCTCTTGGACCTCGCCCGCGAGCTGCTCGAGCATCTCCAAGCCGGCCTCCTGGTCATCGACGATGATGTCCCTGGCCAGTCGCAGGTTCACCGCCAGAGCCACGAGATGCTGTTGTGCCCCGTCGTGGAGGTTGCGCTCGACGCGCCGGCGCTCCGCATCCCCACTGGCCACGATCCTCGCCCGTGATTCGCGCAGCGCATCGGCCTGCTTGCGCACCTCGTCGAGCGTGGTCTGCAGGGCGGTGTCGAGTTGCGAGTTGTGCAGGGCGAGCCCGACCTGGCGCGCCAGGTCGGTGAGGACGCGGTCGTCGTCGTCGGAGAATGTGCCCGCCATCGCCGTCCGCTCCACGACGATGAGACCCAGCAACTCCCCCGCATGGCTGACGGGGGCGACCCGGACCTGCTCCCGCTCTCGGCCCTGGAGCAGCGCCGGCAACCACACGGAAGCCCACGCGGTCCCAGACACTCCGGCCCTCGTCACGACGGGTCGTTCCCTGGGCGACACGACAAGGGACGCCGGGCCGAGATCGGGGACGGATGCCGTGCGCTCCAGTACCTCGCCGGTTCCGGTGTAGACCTCCGCGCTCGTCAGGCCCATGGTCTTGCGAAGCGACTCGGCGAGCTGCAGGAGAAGCTCGTCCATGGGGATGGCCCGGGTGAGCCTGCTCCCGAACGTCCGCAGGACCTCGTCGGGAGCCTCCCGAGAGCCGTAGACGAAGCGGGTCGCCGAATCGACGAAACGCGCCCGCACCGGGACGAAGATCAGGGCGGCCACGCCAGAGGCGACCATGGCGAGCGCCAAGGCCTCCTTGTCGCCGGTCGTCTTCGGCGCGTGCCCGAGTCCGAGCACCACGACGAGGTAGATCGCCGACACCACGACGACGAACCCGAACACAGCCAGCACCTGGACCAGCCCTCGGCTCCCGTGCGGCCCCAGCCGCCTGCTCTCGCCGGCCAGGAACCCGAGCGGGACCAGCACCGTCGCGCCGACGGCGACGGCTCCGAGCGGGCCGGGCCAACCCACGAGCAGATGCAACACCGTGGCGACCAGCGCCACCGTCACAGCCAGCGTCACCCCGATGCCGAACCACTCCATCCGGTCCCGGCGGTATCCGATGGACGTGACATAGCGGGCCCGCAGGGGGGCGATCGCAAGCGCACCCGCGATGATCCAGCTGATGGCGCTGTCCACCACCGTGAAAGGTTCGTGGTTGACGACCAGGCCGATCCCGACACCGAAGGCCGCGACGTAAGCAATCACCGCTGCACCGCGACGAGACGACTGGTGCAGCCGGCCATCGGGCAACGCGAGGAGGAAATGGAACGAGATCGCGGTGACCGCGAGGGCCGCCACCGTTGCGATGTCACGCGCATTGCTCGACGCATGCTGCAGCTCTGCCCTGCGCCCAGCCGTGAGAGCGATCATCGCCACCAGCGCGTCAACGGCGGCAATGAGATGGAACGGCGAGACCTTCGAACCGGTGCGATCGCGCGCATGGGTGTCGACGAAGCCGACGAGCGCCCAGACGAGGGTCAGCCCGAACGCCACCGAATCGACTGGCGCGACCCCGCCCGGTACCTCGACCCGCAGGCCGATCACGACGCCGGCGACGGTGAGCGCCAGGATGAGGACCTGGAGCAGCCTGAAGGAGCTGAACGTGGCCGAGGTCGGTGCCGACGCGGCCACGACGGGCCCGTCGGCCATCTCGAGCTTCATCTCACCTCCGACCGCCACGGGATGCGTCCGGTCAGGACTGGACGGCGACAGGGATCTCGGAATCCTCATCGGCGGCGATCCTCCCGTCCCGCATGCGAACGATGCGGTCCGCCGCCGACGCGACGCCGGCGTCGTGCGTCACGAGCACGATCGTCTGCCCACCGTGGTGGAGGCGGCTCAGCAGCTCAATCACCTCGTGCCCGCCCTCGGAGTCCAGCGCGCCGGTCGGCTCGTCGGCCAACAGCAGTGTCGGTTCGTTGGCCAGGGCCCGTGCGATGGCGAGGCGCTGGCGCTGACCTCCCGACAGCATGCCCGGCACCGTGCCTGCCTTGTCGCCGATTCCCAGCAGGTCGAGAAGGTCGCGGGCGCGGGTTTCCGCCATCTTCCGCTTCCGCCCGGCGATCACCGCCGGCAGCGCGACGTTCTCGAGCACGGTCATCCCCTCCAGGAGGTTGAAGAACTGGAAGACGATGCCGATGTGACGCCGACGGAGTTGCGACAACTCGTCCTCGGTCCGTCCGGTGACCAGCTCTCCCGCCACCGTGATGGTGCCCTCGTCGGCCACGTCCAACCCTGCGATGAGATTGAGGAGGGTCGACTTCCCGCACCCCGAGGGACCCATCAGCGCGACGAAGTCGCCGGACGGCACCACCAGGCTCGCGCCTCGGAGCGCGCGCACCGGCACGTTCTCCGCCTCGAACGTCTTACGGACCCTGTCCACGACCAAGGCGTCCATGTCACCCACTTTCTGTCGTCGCGCGGTTCCCCGGGCCGCACGTGCCATCCACCAGTCTGTATGCGATGACGGGGGTCTCGCGTCCCTTCACCAGCTGGGGCGGTAGGGCGACGGTCTCCCGGGGCGTGCGCCACGCCTCGAGCGTCCCCTGGGACACCACCGTCTGGCCTGCCTCGGCCAGCTGCTGCAGTCGTTGGGACATGTTGACCGTGTCCCCCACAAGGGTGTATTCCAGCCGCTCCTCGGAGCCCAGGAGGGCCGCCGCGGCGTCGCCGGTCGACAGGCCGAGGCCGAGGCCGAAGGGCGGCAGGCCCTCTTTCTCCCACCGGCGATTGATCTGCAGCTGCTTCTCGTGCATGCCGAGCGCTGCCGCGACCGCACGATCTGCGTGGTCCGCCTGCTCGAAGGGTGCCCCGAAGACCGCCATGACCGCGTCCCCCACGAACTGCATCACGGTGCCATTCTCACCCAGAATGGCGTCGTTCATGGCGGCTCGGTGCACGTTCAGCTGCCCGGCCAGCTGGCTCGGGTCCGCGTGCTCGGCAATCGTCGAGTACGAGCGGATGTCACTCATGAGCACGGTGACCACGACCCGTTCGGTCTCGCCGATGTGCCGGCCATCGCGCCGCAGCTTCTCTGCCAGCCCCCCGGGGAGGAGGCGTGACAGCGTCTCGCCCTGCTCCTCCCGGTCGACGATGGCCTTGTGGAGCAGCCGCAGTCGTTGGAGTGCGCCCTCGGTGCCGGCCGACACCCCTTCGGCGAGCTTCACGAACACCGCTTCGACCTCCGCGTCGACGGCCTCGGGAGGCAGGCCCCTGCTCACCGCGATGGCCTTGATCGGCTTGCCTTCGGCCACCATGCCCAGGAGCTCCTCCTCGGCGGGCGTCAGGCCGCCGTTGGACATGACCGGTCGGACGAGGGCGTCGACGATGGCGGGATCGAGCGCGTTGCCCCCGCTGGCGACCGCGCGGATCGCATCGACCAGCTGGTCGCCCTGGGCGATATGGTCCTTGAGGAGGTAGCCGTACCCCGCCGATCCCTCGGCGAGAAGCGAGACGGCGTACTCGGGATCGTCGTACTGCGAGAGGATGACGACACCGGTGCCGGGGTGCCTCTTGCGCACCTCCTTGGCGGCGTCGATGCCCTCCCGGTTGAAGTCGGGCGGCATCCGGATGTCGGTCACCAGGACCTGGGGCTCCAGCGAGGTGGCGCCCTGCACCACCTCGTCGTAGTCGGCGGCGACGCCCACGATCCGGAGGTCCTTGTGCCGCTCGATGAGGGCCCGGACACCCTCGCGGACGATGAGGTTGTCGTCGGCCAGGAACACCGAGATCGCGCCTGCTGCACCCTTGGGGTCTTCCATTGCCTGCAGTTCTCACATACCCGAGAGCCACTGAACAGGTGGGGACCTTCCCGGCAACGGTGGTGCTAGCGACACCTCCGGATGCCTGTCACCACACTCGTCAACCCAGCTCCCGCCGGTTCAGGCTTGACCCATGACCACCGGCACACCGATCCGCCACGAGGGGCTCGTCACCTCGCTGTCGTGGATCCCCACCGAGGCGATCGAGGGCGCGCAGCGCCTGGCGTTCGACTCGGGGATCACGCACTACGACCCGCCCCCACCCACCGAGCACATGGACGTGGAGAAGCTGCGGGACGAGGACCGGTTCCGCTTCGCCAACGAGCTCCGCGCCTTCATCACCGTCGAGGACGGTCGCGTCGTCGACTGCGGGTACGTGGGCGGAGGCCTGATGGGGTCGACCCTCGTGAACCTGGGCGCGATGAAGCACCGCTTCCAGGCGGTCCAGCTCTCCGACCTCCAACGCGAGCCCGAGCGCGGGGACGGATGGGTACGCTTCGTCCAGACATGCGGCGGCCGCACCGGCGTCCCGGCGCCGCGGCGGGTCCGGCGGCGGCCCTTCGTGCAGTGGCAGGCGCCCCTGGTGTGGACCACGCTCGAACTCACTCTGCACACAGACGGCCGCTCGGAGCACGCGCTCATCGGGGCCAGCCGGTTCCCACGGCACTGGGTGTACGGCAGTGACAACCGGCTGTCGCACAAGTCGGGGCTGACCGACTTCAAGGACTGGTACCGCAAGTCGTTCGGCAAGCACAGCCCCTGGGGCGACGAGGACTCCGAGGCACTCGTCTCCGCCGTGGAGTCGGCCCTGGAGACCTCGTTGTCGGCGCAGCTGATGCAGGGCGGCGGCAAACGCCGCATCGAGCGCTTCCCGGCCGGGACGATCCTCTTCAAGGAGGGGGAGCCGGGTGCCGAGGTCCTTCTCATCCTCGACGGGATCGTCCGGGTCGAGCGGGGCGGGGAACGACTCGCCGAGTACGGTCCGGGCGCACTCCTCGGTGAGCGCGCGCACCTCGAAGGCGGTATCCGCACGTCCAGCAACGTCGCGGTGACCCCGTGCCGGGTCGCCTTCTTCGACGCCGGCCTCGTCGATCGCTCGCACCTAGAGGAGCTGTCCGCAGGGCATCGCCGCGAGGACAGCGCGCGAGACTGACCCTGTGCGCGTCCACTTCTGCGGGGTGCGGGGGTCGACGCCCTCCCCGGGTCCCGAATTCGTCCGCTACGGGGGGCACACGTCCTGCGTGGCGCTGTCGCATGACGGCGATGGGACCGAAGGTGCCCCCACGTTGGCCCTCGATGCCGGTACGGGCCTGCGGCGCCTCTCGGGGATCCTCGGCGGCCGCCCCTTTCAGGGCACCATCCTCCTGACGCACCTGCACTGGGACCACGTGCAGGGTCTGCCCTTCTTCGCTGCCGGGGACCGCGAGGACGCGCGCGTCCGCTTGTTGCTGCCCGGGGAGGACGAGCACACCGACGCCGACTCCCTGCTCGCCCGGATGATGTCGCCGCCGTTCTTCCCGATCGGGCCGCACCAGCTGCGCGGCGACTGGAGCTTCGGCCTCGTCCCGCGAGGCACGTTCGAGACCGAGGGATTCAGCGTCCTTGCCCTGGAGGTGCCGCACAAGGGCGGGCGCACGATGGGTTTCCGGGTGAGCGACGGTCGTTCGGTGGTTGCGTACATCCCGGACCACTGTCCGACTGCGCTCGGCGAAGGCCCCGAGGGCACGGGCGAGTACCACGAGGCAATACTCGAGCTGGCACGCGACGTGGACCTTCTGATCCACGACTCCCACCTCCGCTCCGAGGAGGTCGCAGCCGAGGGGTCCTTCGGGCACGCCGCGGCCGAGTACGCGGTCGGGCTCGGCGCCCGCGCTGGAGCGCGAAAGGTGGCGCTCTTCCATCACCGGCCCGAACGCGACGACGCCGAAGTCGACCGCACGCTGTGCCGGTTCACCGACAGCACGATGCCGGTCATCGGCGCGCAGGAAGGCACGGTGCTGACGCTGTGACGTCCGGGTGAGGCGACCGGACGCCGTCGTAGTGGGTGCCGGGCCCAATGGTCTCGTCGCGGCCCTGACGCTGGCCCGTGCGGGCGTGGCCGTCGATGTCTTCGAGGCTGGCGACGAAGCGGGCGGGGGATGCCGCACCGCGGAGCTGACGGTCCCTGGGTTCCGCCACGACGTCTGCTCCGCCGTGCACCCGCTCCTGATGGCTTCCCCTGCCTTCGCCGACATCGACCTCCCCGCCCACGGGGTCCGGTTGCTGACCCCATCCGTCGCCTTCGCTCATCCCCTCGACGCCGGTCGTGCCGTGTGCGTCGGGGGCACCGTCGACCAGGTGAGCGCCTCGCTGGGGGCCGACGGGCCGGCGTACGCACGCATCTTCTCGCCACTCGTCCGGAACATGGACCGGATCCTCCCCGCCTTCCTCGGAGACATGCGTTCGGTCCCCGCACACCCGCTGGCGGCCGCCGGGTTCGGCCTGCGCGGACTGAGATCGGCGACGCGTCTGGCTGACAGATTCACCACCGAAGAGGGACGGGCGCTCGTGGCCGGCACGGCCGCGCACTCGATGCTCCCCCTCACGGCCCCCTTGTCGGGCGTGTTCCCCCGGCTGTTCACCGCGCTGGCCCATCGGTACGGATGGCCCGTGGTGGAAGGGGGCAGCGCGGCCATCGTGGACGCATTGATCACCGAGCTCACGTCGCTCGGGGGTCGGGTGGAGACCGGCCACCTCGTGAAGCGTTTGGACGAACTCCCGCCGGCGCGGGCGGTCCTGCTCGACGTCACCCCGCGGCAGCTCCTGGAGATGGCCGGCGACTCGATGCCGCGGCGCTACGGCGAGGCACTGGCCCGCTACCGCTACGGGCCGGGGGTGTGCAAGGTCGACTGGGCGCTCAGCGGACCGGTGCCCTGGAGCGCGGAGGGCTGCCGCCGGGCCGTCACCGTGCACGTAGGCGGCACGTTCGAGGAGATCGCCCGGAGCGAGGCGGACGTCAACACCGGCCGGCACCCCGATCGCCCCTACTGCCTGGTGACCCAACCGTGCGTGGTCGACGCGCACCGGGCGCCGGCGGGCCGGCACACGCTGTGGGCCTACTGCCACGTCCCCAACGGGTCCGACGTGGACATGACGGAGAGGATCGAGGCGCAGATCGAGCGGTTCGCGCCCGGCTTCCGCGACCTGGTGCTGGCGCGTTCGACGTGCACTGCCGTTGACGAGGAGGCGCACAACCCGAGCTACGTGGGTGGGGACATCAACGCCGGGGCCGCCACGCTGCGCCAGATGATCTTCAGGCCGACGGCGCGATGGGACCCGTACCGAACCGCCCTCAGAGGCGTCTACCTGTGCTCGGCCGCCACGCCGCCGGGCGGCGGCGTCCACGGCATGTGCGGGCTCGGCGCGGCACGCGCCGCCCTGCACGAGCTCGGTCATGGCGGAGCCTTGCCGGCGGCGAGCTGATGGGGCGCACCATGTCGTACGCCTGGTACCGGCTCCGGTCGACCATGCGGTCGGAGCTCTCCTACTTCCTCTCCGTCATCCTCCTCGTGGGCGCGGTGGGGGGCCTGGCGCTGGGAGCCATCGAGGCGGCGCGCAGCACGGAGTCCTCCTTCGCCGATTACGTGGCGGCCTCGCACGTCCCCCAGCTCTTCGTCTTCGACGGCGTCATCAACCCGGGCATCGGTCTGGACTCGGCCTACAACCCCAAGCTGCTCCGGACCCTGTCCCACCTGCCCGACGTCGAACGGGTCGAGAGCACCGTGGAGCTCAACATAAGCCCGTTGACCGCCCGGGGCCAGCCGTTGGCAACTTCCCCCAACGCTGAGGCGAGCGTCGGCGGACTTGACTTCAACGAGGACCCCATCACCGTCACGGACGGACGAATGGTCGATCCCCACAAGCCCGACGAGGTCGTCGTCGACGCGGCCAGCGCCAAGGCACTGGGCTACCACCTCGGCGAGATGGTCCCGGTGGGATGGCTGACCAACACGCAGACGCAGTCTGGAAACATCTCGCAGAACCAGGTCATCCCGGTCGATCAGCGGGCGATGGTGAAGCTCGTCGGGATCGCCGGCGGGCAGGCGACCACGCTGTTCCAGGACCAGGACAACGCCAACGGGCAGTCGACCATGCTGTTCACCCCCGCCCTGACGAACAAGCTCCTCGCCTGCTGCAGCGACGACATGATCAGTGCGCTGACGCTGCAGGGCGGCGACAGCCACCTCTCGGCCGTGGAGGCAGCGGTCAAGAGCGCGCTCCCCAGGGGTCTCCCGTTCGTCTACATCGAGTCGCAGAACATCCTCTCGACGGCCAGCGCCACGCTGCGCCCCGAGGCAATCGCGCTCAGTGTCTTCGGCGGCATCACCGGGATCGCCGCCCTGCTCATCGCCGGGCAGGTGATCAGTCGCCGGGTCCGCCTGCGGGCACTGGACCTCGACATCGCCCGGGCCCTCGGCGCGGACCCCCCGATGTGCCTGTGGGACGGCCTCCTCGGCTCGCTCGGTGCCCTGCTCCTCGGCTCGTTGCTCGCCGGGGCCGTGGCCGTGGGCCTCTCGGCGCTCGGGCCAATAGGACCGGTGCGGCCGTTCCTCGGCGTGGCGCTCCGCCCGGACTGGGCGGTGATCGGGATCGGCGTCCTGACCTTGGTGGTCGTCCTCGGCGGCGTGGCCGTACTGGCGTCGTTCCGCTCGCTGCCCGACCGGGCCCGAAACGGGGCGGGCCGGTTCACGTCCTCACGGGTCACGACGGCGGCCACCCGGGCCGGCCTCCCGCCTTCGGCGGTCACCGGCGTGCGCTTCGCGCTGGAGCCCGGCGTGGGACGGAGCGCCGTGCCGGTGCGGTCGGCCATCCTGGGTGCCATTCTGGCGGTCACCGTGGTCGTCGCCACGGTGACGTTCGGGTCGAGCCTCAATACCCTCGTCTCGCACCCCGCGCTGTACGGCTGGAACTGGAACTACGACATCGACGGGGGCGGCGGCCTCGGCGACATCCCCGGCCCAGCGGCGGCCAAGCTGCTCGATGCGGACCCGCTGGTGCTGTCCTGGACCGGCATCTACTACTCCACCCTCACCCTCGACGGGGTGAACGTGCCCGTCATGGGGGCCACACCCGGGGCCACCGTCGCGCCGCCCCTGTTGAGCGGTCACGGCCTGCAGGCGTCCAACCAGGTCGTGCTCGGCGCCTCGACGCTGCGCTCCTTGCACAAGCGGGTCGGGGACACCGTGCAGGTTCGCATCCACGGCAGCAAGCCGGTGAGGCTGACGATCGTGGGAACAGCGACACTCCCCCCGATCGGGGTCGCGGGCTCGTCGCACCTGGAGATGGGCACCGGTGCGGTGCTCTCCTACCGGATCATCCCGCCCGCGGCACGGGACCTCTTCGAGGTCACTCCCGGGCCCAACGCCATCCTGGTGCGCACGAAGGGGGGGAACAGCCGCGCCGCGCTGGCGTCGCTGCAGTCCATCGGGCGGCGCGTGGACATCGCCATCAACGGCGGCTCCGTGTTCGGGGTGCTCCGTCCGGCCGAGATCCTGAACTACGGGTCCCTCGGAACGACGCCACTGCTCCTGGGTACCGCCCTGGCGCTCGGCGCCGCGGTGGCGCTCGGCATCACGCTCGTGACGTCGGTCCGGCGCCGCCGACACGACCTGGCCATCCTCAAGACGCTCGGCTTCACCAGGGGTCAGCTGGCGACCGCCGTGGCCGTACAGGCCAGCGTCGCCGCCGTGATCGGGTGCGCGATCGGGATCCCCGCCGGCATCGCGCTGGGCCGGGTGCTCTGGAACCTCTTCGCGGATGAGATCAGCGCGGTACCCGCTCCGACCGTCCCGGGTGGGTCGATCGTGGTGATCGGTGTCCTCGCCCTCGCGCTCGCCATCCTGGTGGCCATGATCCCTGGCCGCCTGGCGGCGCGCACCCCGACGTCACAGCTCCTGCGGGCCGAGTAGCGGCCGGGCGCTCTCAGCGGGCGAAACGGTCCACCAGCAGCGCGCCCACCTGGCGCACGGTCTCCGGCGTCCCGGTGGGCATGTTGAAGACGAAGTACTCGACACCCGCCGCCGCCAGCTCCTCGACGCGGGCGACCAGCTCGTCGGGCGTGCCGACGTCCGACGTCGTCGGCTCCTCCCCCGTGACCTGCCGCAGGAAGTCCTTCGTCGTCGCCGTCTCCTCCCCGCTCTCCGTGAGGACCAGCGTGCTGAGCCGGCTCACCGTCACTTCGGACGGATCCCGTCCGATCGCTTCACAGTGCCCGCGCAGGACATCGACCTTGTGGGCCACGGTCGTGGCGTCGCCGGTGATGTTGCACATGTCGCCGTAGCGCGCCACCAGTCGCAGCGTCCGCTTCTCCCCGCCGCCGCCGATCAGGATCGCGGGCCCACCGGGCTGGACGGGCGGTGGCACGTTGCGGGCCTCGTGGGTCCGGTAGTAGGTGCCGCTGAAAGACGGCGCCTCCTCGGTGAACATGGCGCGGCAGATCTGCACCGCCTCCTCCAGGCGGTCGAGCCGCTCCCCCGCGGGCGGGAAGTCGAAGCCGAGACCCTCGTGCTCGACGTCGTACCAGGCCGCCCCGATGCCCAAGATGGCGCGGCCCGCGCTGATGACGTCCAGCGTGGTCACGATCTTGGCCAGGTGCGCAGGATTGCGGTACGTGACGCCGGTGACCATCGTCCCGAGACGCACCCTCGAGGTCCGGGCCGCCAGCGCGCCGAGGAGCGTGTACGAATCGAGCATGGGTTGGCTGGGGCCGCCGAGGGGTGGGAGTTGGTAGAAGTGATCCATCACCCACACGGAGTCGAAGCCGGCCTCCTCCGCCGCCGTCGCCGTCGCGGCGACGCCGTCGAAGAGGGCGCCGGGAGGCCCGCCGGCCACGAAGTTGGGAATCTGCAGTCCGAAACGCATGCAGCCGAACCTACCGGCGCGGCGGAGCCTGCGTGCGGGCGGTCACCAGCCGGTGCGCCGGCGCAGCCAGCCGAGGGCCACTGCACCCTGGGCGGCCTGGAAGGGGCGGATGGTCGGCAGGCCCGGCGGAGGTGGGCGCAGCGAGCGCTCCACGAAGAAGCCGCACACCGCGGCGAGGAGGACGGTGATCGCCTCGGGGTCGATCGGGACCGGTGGGACGTGGCGGGCCAGCAGCTCTTCGGGGGGCGGCCCGCCCTCCAGCACCACCGAGGGTGCCCATCCGATGACGTCGAAGGCCGGGTTCCCGACCGCGGCGTGGGGCCAGTCCACGAACACGACACCGTCGGCGGCGAGGAGCACGTTGTCCGCGCGCACGTCGCCGTGGACCAGGGTCGGGCCCCCGCACGCCAGCGGCCATCCCGACTCCAACCTCGCCAGCCTCTCCAGGTTGGCGAACGCCCACACGTCGAGGCCCGCCGGCGGCGTCTCCATGGCGGCCAGCTCGGCCCAGCCCCCGAAGAGCCGGCGGGCGAAGTCGGCCAGCGGCTCGAGCGACGGCACGGGGCTCGGAGTGAGCTCGCGGTGCAGGGACGACAACGCGTCCACGACCCTCGCCAGCTCTTCCGTCTCCCACGGGTGGCGCGGCGGCCGGCCCTCGACGGCGTCGAAGGCGAGCGCCACCCAGTCGCCGTCGTCGTAGGTGCCCAGGAGACGCGGGAAGCGCGGCGACCGCGGCAACGCCGCCGACACCACCGCCTCGCGCCGGTGCATCTCGGGTGACTCGGGGTTCAGGGCGGCGCCGACCGCCTTGACGAAGACGTCGCCACCCGGGCACTCCAGGACGGTGGTGGCGCCCGGCGAGAACCCACCCTGCAGGTCGCGAACGCCGCGCGGCGCGCCACCGCCGACCTCGGCCGCCCATGCCCGCACCGCCGCCGGCACCTCGGCCCAGGGCAGGTGGACGCCGGCCGCCGGGCCGGTCGGCGTGGTCACGTGGCGGCGGCCCCTGCGGCGGCGAGTGCCTCGGTGATGCTCTCGACCAGTCTTCGAGCTGACTCCGCGCTGAGCTCCACGGCGACGCGCGCCCCCGGCCCGCGCGAGGGGTCGGCGAAGTCGATGTTGAGCGTGTGGTCGAACGGCGCGTGGAACGGGTGGTCGAAGTAGACCTGGGCCGAGGTGACGGAGAACCAGCCCTGCGCGCCCTTGGCGCTGCCGGCGATGTCGGTGGGGACGGTGAGGTAGGAGCACATGGTCAGTCCCCCGCCAGGTAGCGCCCGTACCACTCGAAGATGTGCCGCCAGCCGTCGACCGCCGCCTCGGGCCGGTAGGCCGGGCGGTCCACCGCGAAGAACGCGTGGCCGGCGCCGTCGTAGCGGTGGAACTCGTAGGTCTTGCCGGCCGCCTTCAACGCCGCCTCGAGCTCGTCCACCTGCTCGGGACTCGGGAACCGGTCCTCGTTGCCGAAGAGGCCGAGCAGCGGACCGTGCAGCTGCGGCGTCCGGTCGACCAGCGCCGTGACCTTCAGGGGGAACCCCTCGGGCACCGTGCCGGTGACGAACGCCCCGTAGCAGTCGACGGCGGCATCGACGGGCAGGCTCACCGCAGTGAGAAAGGAGTGCCGGCCGCCGGAGCAGTAGCCGATGACGCCGACCTTGCCGTTGGAGGTCGGCAGGGCCCGCAGGGCTCTGATGGCGGCGTCGGCGTCGCCCACGAACTGCTCGTCGGGGATCCCGCCGGCCTCACGCGCGGCGGCCGCGGCGTCGTCGGGGTCCACATCGAGCCCCTGGCGGGCGTAGAGGTTGGGGCAGATCGCGTTGTAGCCGTTGGCGGCGAAGCGCCGGGTGATCTCCTTGGTGCCCGGGTCCCAGCCGGGCAGGTGGTGGATCACGAGGACTCCGCCGAAGGGACCGTCACCCCCCGGAAGAGCCTGGTAGGCGTTGATCTGCGCCCCGTCGGTCCCGGTGAACATGACGTTCTCGGCGCAGAGAGCTTCTTCGGGTGCGGGCACGGGTGGCCTCCTTCGTACTCAGACCGTGCGTGGTGGTGGGTCGCTGCGCCGACCACTATGGCGCGTCGCCCGGGCCGGCCGCTCCCGCAACCGGCATGATGTGCGCCGTGCGCCGCTTCCTCGGGCTCGTCGCAGCGGTGGTCGCGCTGGTCGCGGCACCGCCGGGCGCCGCCGGGAGCACCACGGGGGACTCACCTCTCGTGCTCACCGTGCTGGGCCCCGCCACGGTGGAGGCCCCCAGCGGCATCGCGCTCGACACGGCCGGTGACCTCTTCGTCGCCGACACGGGGCACTGCCGGGTCCTCGTGGTGCCGGCCCACGCCGGGACCAGCTACGGCGTGCGCCTGCGGCCCGGCCACGCCGCCATCGTGGCCGGGGGCTCCTGCTCGGGCGCCGGCTCCATCGGCCACCCGAGTGGGGTGACCGTCGACGCGCGGGGTGACGTCTACATCGCGGAGGCGACAGCGCAGCGCGTCCAGGTCGTGCGGCCCGATGGCCCGCGGACGGTGGTCACGGTCGCGGGCCACGTCGGCGACCGGGGTGGCCGTCCTCTTCGTCGGGAGCGGAGCCTACCGCTTCACGAGCACGTGATGCTCTACGACGTGCACGTCGTGCCGCTGGGCGGTGTCACACCGCTCACGAGATACGACTGCACGTCGTCACGCACGCACGCGCTGTAGAAGTACGCCACGTGGTCGTCGCCGTCGCGCGTCAGCAGCACGCCCCGGCTCAGCTCGTGGGCGACGCTCACGGCCCACGCATACGGCGTCGCCGGGTCGTTCGTGGTGCCGACGACGAGGATGGGGGGCGACCCCGGCGCGGCCACGGGTCCCACGGTCCGCGTGGGCGGTGCGGGCCACACGGCGCAGCCGGCTTCGCCCCACGCGAGCAGCGGTCCGAAGACCGGGGCCGACGACGTGAGCTGGGCGGCCAGGTCGCCGTAGGCGGCCGGGTCGCGCGAGACGGGGTGGTCGAGGCAGTCGACGGCGATGGCTGCGTCGTCCCCGTTGGTCGACCCACCCTGGTTGTAGTGGTCGGACATCGCGACGACCTGCGCGCCGTTGCCCGCGGCGTCGGCCGCCAGCGCCGAACCCAACTGCGGCCAGTCAGATCGCGCGTACAGCCCGTCGAGCAGCGCGTCGTACAGCTCGCCCGCACCGGCCGCCTGGCCGCCGCCCGCCGCCGGGCCGGCCGCGGCCGACGCCAGCAGTGCGAGCACGGCGGTCGTCGGATCGCCGGCCGGCCGCCACGCGCAGGTGGGCGTGGCCGCGCACCATGAGAAGAAGTCGTCGAGGACCGACTCGAAGCCCACGGCCTGCCCCTCGGTCATCTGGTTGAAGCTCAGCGCCGGGTCGATGACGCTGTCGAGCACCATCGCGCGCACGTGGGTCGGGAACAGGGCCGCGTACGTGAGCCCGAGGAGCGTGCCGTAGGACTGGCCCATGTAGGTGAGACCGCTGTCCCCCAGCGCTGCGCGGAGCCGGTCCATGTCGCGCGCCGTGTCGACCGAGCCCACGTAGGGGAGCACGTTCCCGCTCGCCTTCTCGCAGGCGTCCGCGAATTGCTTCAACCCGGCGATGAAGGCTGCCTGCTGGCTCGGCGTCGTGGGCACGGGGTCGGGCGTGGCGCCCGTCGGCCCACTCGACGTCTGCCCACACGTCACCGGGTCGCTCCGCTCGACCCCACGGGGGTCGAACATCACGATGTCGAAGTCGTCGAGGAGCTGCGGCGTGAGTGCGCTGAGCTCGTTGTCCATGTCGTCGATGCCCGACACCCCCGGGCCGCCGGGGTCGATGACGAGGGAGCCGATGCGCTGGGCGGGGAACTCCGCCGGGTGCCGGGCCACCGCGATGGGGATCGTCGGCCCACTCGGGTCCGCGTAGTTCAGTGGCACCACCAGGGTGCCGCACTGAAGGTCTCCGTTGCACGGCGACCACGAGATCGGTGTGACCGGCGGTTGGGTCGTCGTCGTCGTGGTCGACGTCGAGGTCGACGTCGTCGAGGTCGATGCGGCTGACGTGGTGCCGGGCCCGGCCGCCGCGGTCCGGGTCTCCTCCGGACCGCTCAGTGACGCGCACGCCGCGAGCAGGAGCGAGCCTGCCGACGCGGCGAGCACCAGGCGCAGCACCGCCGTGAGCCTCCCGATCACCGTCACCACAGTGACACGAAGAGCGAGGCCGCGACCTTTCACCCCCGAGGAGAGCCCATGGTGCACGACGCCGACCCCGCGGACATCGACCTCGGGGAGCCCGGATCCTCGGCCCGGGCCGAATACGAACGCAGGCTCCGGAGCGACGCGGAGCACCGGCGCCGCAGGTTCGGGCACCTCTTCGCCCCCGTGGTGTCGGCGCTCGCCGGGATCAGGCCGTCCACCGCGCGCTGGCGCACCGGCGGCCTGGCCGAAGAGCGCGTGGGCCGCCTCCTGAGCGAGGCGGTCGGGGACCGAGGCTTCGTCCTCCACGACCGTGCGGTTCCCCGGAGCCGGGCGAACCTCGATCACATCGCCATCGTCCCCTCCGGTGTCTGGGTGGTCGACACGAAGCGCTATCGGGGGCGGGTGCGCCGGGGGCTTCCCGCGGGCCGCCTCGTCGGGCGTCGCACCCTCGTCGTCAACGGACGCGACCGCGGCGAGCTCGTGACCGCCGCCCGGCGCCAGCGGGTCCTCGTGGAGTCGGCCACCGGCCCCGGCGTGGAGGTCCGGGCCGTCCTCTGCTTCGCCGACGCCGAGTGGGGTCTGGCCCCCCGGCCCTTCAGCGTCCGCGGCGTGGCCGTCACCTGGCCGAAGGCGCTGGTGAGAAGGCTCGCCGGTCCGGGACCGGTCGGGCCGGACCGGCGGCATGCTCTGGCCACGTCGATCGCACGGGCGTTCCCTCCCCGAACCGCTCGCCCGGGCGGCGAACCCCGCAGTCGCGCCGACGTCCGGGGGGCACACCGGCGGGCGTAGCCTGGGCGTCGTGGCACCGAGGTGGCAGTGGCTGCTGGTGACCCTTGCGGCCGTGGCCGTGAGCTGCCTCGTGCCGGGGTCCATGCTGTCGCAGGCGCCGGTGCAAACCGGCGGGGGCGCCATCATCACGGCCGCGGCGCCCGCTCCGTCGGGAAGCGAGTGCGCGGCGGTGTCGTGTAACCGGGGATCACCGTCGTCCACGGCCTCGCTCCCGAGCATCACGCTGGCCGGCACCATGGCCGCCGGGCTGCTGGTCGTCCTCGCCCTGTACGCCGCCCGACGGGCGCGGCGAGGCGCGGCCGTGTTGCCTGCGGGCTCACCGACGCGGCTGCTCAGACCGCCACAGCACGTTCTCCCTGCTTAACCGCCAGCACCGGCGCACCGACATCGTTCCAGGGGGTGCGCCCCGGCGCACGTCCACCCGCCGGCCGGGCGTGACCACATGCACCCGGTCCCCCGGCCCCCGCACCCAGAGAGAAGAGAGCCGTCATGCCCAGCAACCGCCCCGGGTCCTCCGGGGAGACTCCGAAGAAGAAGCCGTCCGCCGCGACGGCGAAGAAGAAGTCCTCGAGCCAGCGCTTCACCGAGCGTCAGGAGGCCAAGCAGCGCGCGGCCCAGGAGGCCCGCCGGGCCCGTACCCGCACGTACGGGATCGTCGCCATCGCGCTGGTGGTGCTCGTCGTCGCCGTCCTGGTGATCGTCAAGGTCGCCGGTGGTGGGTCGGGCTCAGGCACCGTCGACCAGGCGTCGCCCCCCGCCGGCACGCCGATCCCAGCGGCCACGCTGGCCAAGCTCCAGTCGGTCCCGGTGTCCACGCTCGCCGCCGCGCCGACCGACGGCATCGTCTCGACGCCGCAATCAGTCAACGGTCAAGCGCTCACGGCCGATGGCAAGCCCGAGCTGCTCTACATCGGTGCCGAGTTTTGCCCGCACTGCGCCGCTCAGCGGTGGCCGTTGTACATCGCCCTGTCCAAGTTCGGCACGTTCAGCCCCGAACCGGGCAGGATCCATTCAGCCAACCTTGACGGCGACGTGCCGACGTTCACCTTCTACGGCACGAAGTACTCGAGCCCGTATCTCACGTTCACACCGGTGGAGGTCTACACGAACAAGCCGCAGGGCAATGGCTACGCGCCCCTGCAGACGCCGACGCAGGCGCAGCTCACGCTGTGGCAGGACACGAACGGGGGCTCGTTCCCCTTCGTCGACTTCGGTGGGAAGACGGTGCTCCCCTCGGCCCAGTACTTGTTCACCCCGCTGCAGAACCTGCCCTTCTCCGCCGTGGCAGCCCAGGTGGGCAACAACTCGACCGCCATCGGGGCGGTCATCGACGCCAGCGCGGCCCAGCTGATCTCGACGATCTGCGGATCGATGTCGCACGACCAGCCTGCTGCCGTCTGCTCGGCGGCACACAGTGGATGAGGGCATGCCACGGTGGCCCGGCGTCGTCGGGACGGTTGCATGCGTGGCCGGGCTCGGCGTGGCGGGGTACCTCACGTACGAGCACTTCACGTCGTCGACGACGCTGGCCTGCTCGGACAACGGTGTCGTCAACTGCCTGAAGGTCACGACCAGCTCGTACTCGGCCGTCGCCGGCGTGCCGGTGGCCGTCCTCGGGCTCGTGTTCTTCGCCGTCATGTTGGTGCTGCAGCTCCCGCCCGTGTGGCGGCGCCCCGAGCCGGCCATCCGGATCGGGCGGCTGGCCTGGGCGGTGGTGGGGCTGGGCACCGTGCTCTACCTGCTGTACGCGGAGCTGTTCTCCATCGACGCGATCTGCCTGTGGTGCACCGCCGTACACGTGCTCACCTTGCTGCTCTTCGGCACCACCGTCTACGCCACGTCCGCCTACCCGGTGCACGGAGACCCGGTGCCAGGAGAAGGGGACGAGTGAGGCGTCGCTACGCCCCCTCGGGCACCTCCCACAGGCCGACAGGAGCCTCCCCCAGCCGGTAGTGGCCCGGCAGACGCTCGCCCGACATGGCGCTCTCCATGCGCCGCTGCATGCCCGGGAGGAGGGTGCCGTCGGCGATCATCGCCATGAAGACGGCGCCGGCGTTGCCGACGTCGAAGAAGTCGCGGTGCCAGGACCACTGGAAGTTCCCCCCGTAGCGGAACCAGCTGCCGCCCAGCCCGGCGATCTCGTAATTGGTGCCGTCCGCTTTCTTGGCGTCCGCCACCTGCTTCCACAGGCCGAGGATCTCGCCCTGGTGCTCGTCGATGAGCACCTTCTGATAGGGGTAGGTCCAACCCTCCAGCCCGGCCATCTCGAGGCCGAGGGCGATCTCCCGGATCTCCTCCCGGCCGACCGCCATGAATTCGTCGTTCGGGCCCACGTTCCAGCCGTAGGTGGCGTCCTCCGTGTAGAGGTCGGCCATGTGGTGCCAATCCTTCTTGGCCTCGCCGTCCCGGTTGGCCTGGAGCCAGCGCTCCACCATCTCCTCCAGCTCGTCGCGTGGGTATGCCGGCATCGTCGTCAATCCTCCTCTGTCGAACATGCATCGGTCTGTGGCGACTCGCGGAGCTCGGTCGTGGTGGTCACGGTGCGCCTTCCGTGCTCAACGGCGCCTCGGGCTGGACCTCGACGACGCTGAAGTGCGTGCCGCGCGGCGCGGCGACGGCATGCGCGATGGCCAGAGCCACGCCTTCGGGACGCAGCAGGGCCGAGTGCCGGGCCAGACCCCAGCGCTCCCACTCGGAGATCATCTGCCCGGTGATCTCCGGGTTCCAGTCCATCCCCATGCCGGTCTGGGTAGGGCCGGGCCGCACGACGACGGCGCGCACACCCGTCCCTTCCAGCTCCATCTGCAACGCGGTGACGAAACCCTCGAGGCCCCACTTCGAGGCGACGTAGGCGGACATACGGGGCCTCGGGTGCGCCACCACGTCGGAGGTGACGAAGATCAGGTCACCGCGCCGTCGTGCCACCATGCCGGTGCCCAGCGCCCGCACGAGGCGGTGCGCGCCGCCGACGTTGACGCGGTACACCTCTTCGAAGTCCTCAGGCGTGGTCTCCAGCGCTGCGCCCGGCTGGTTCCTCGCCGCGTTGGAGACGAGGATCTCCACGGGGCCGAACGCGTCCTGTGCCTCGCGGGCGAAGCGCTCCACGCAGTCCGGGTCGGCCAGGTCCAGCAGCAGCGCGGTCGCCTGGCCGCCCGCGGCGTTGATCTCGTCGGCCACGGCCGCGCAGGCCTCCACGCGGCGGGCGCCCAGCACCACCGGGTGGCCGGCGCGGGCGAGGACCCGCGCCGTCGCGGCGCCGATGCCCGACGAGGCGCCCGTGACCACCGTGGGTCGGCGATCGGGCTGGGGCTCGAAGGGCGGCATCAGCGAGGCACGACAGTCGTCGGGAGCGCCGCGAACCCACGCACGTTGATGGAGTGGACACGGCGTAGCTCCGCCGGGTCCACGTCGTAGGACTTCACCCGCGCCAGCACCTCGGTCAGCGCGACGCGCGCCTCCATGCGGGCCAGCGCTGCACCCATGCAGAAGTGGCGGCCGCTGCCGAAGCTGACCAGGTCCTGCGTGCGCCGGTCGAGGTCGTAGGTCTCGGGGTCGGGAAACACCTCCTCGTCGCGGTTGGCAGACCCGAGGAGGAGCAGGATCCGCCGCCCCGCCCCGATGTCGACACCCCGGACACGCACCGGTTGGCTCGTCACCCGGACCAGCATCTGCGTCGAGGTGTCGTAGCGCAGCGTCTCCTCCACCCAGTCGGGCACCCGGGCCGGGTCGGCCATCGGCTTGGCCAGCTGGTCCGGATTGAGCCACCCCCAGTACCAGGCGTTCCCCAGCAGCTTGGTCGTCGTCTCGTTCCCGGCCACCACCAGCAGGAACAGGAACCCGATCACCTCGTCGTCGCTGAGACGGTCACCGTCGATCTCGACCTGCAGCAGCGACCAGGTCAGGTCGTCACGCTCGTGGCGGCGGCGGTCGGCCACCATGTCGGCGTAATAACCGGCCAGGGTGAGCGCAGCCTCAAGGCCCTCCGGGGGGATGTCGTTCATCCCCTCCTCGCGGTGCACGAGGAGGTCCGCCAGGCGCCGCACCTCCGCCCGGTCCGACGGAGGGACGCCGACCAGCTCGGAGATCACGTCCATCGGGAGGCGGCCGGCGAAGTCCGCGATGAAGTCGAACGAGCCCGCCTGGAGCACCTGCCCGAGGTGCGCGACGGCCAGCTTCCGGATGCCTTCCTCCATGGCCGCCACCCGGCGCGGCGTGAAGCTCTTGCCCACGATGGAGCGCATGCGGGTGTGGCGCGGCGGGTCCATGGCGAGGAACGACGCGGCGCGGTGGGCGTCGGGGCCGAAGGCGGCCGGGTCGAGGCTGACGCCGTAGGCGTTCGAGTAGTGGTCGACGTCGCGGAAGGCGGCCAGGACGTCGGCGTGGCGCGCGTACGCGAAGAAGTCGAGCTCCTCGTTGTAGAACACCGGCGCCTCCGCGCGCAGGCGGGCGTAAGTCGGGTACGGGTCCTCGTGGATGGCGTAGTCGTAGGGGCTGTAGGCCAACGGCGCGACGGTCGTCACGGTGTGCGCATCGTCATGAGCGCGGTCGCCCTGCCCATGAGAACGGGCACCGCGTCGAACGACAGATGGCCCATGCCCGCGCTCAGGAGGGCGCCGGTGTAGGTGACCTGGAGCACTCCGAGGACGGCCGGGTCGGCGCCGCTGCCCAACGCGGCCGCCAAGCGGCGCCCGATCTCTGCGCCGAGACGCGTCCGCACGCGCGTAACGTCGGGACCGTCACCGAGGAGCGCGGTCGTGCAGGCGGCGACCGCCGGCAACCCCATGGAGCCGAACCCCATGGCGCGGGCGGTGTCGGCCACGCGCTCGGGAAGCGACAGACTGAGGTCGACGAGGTGGGGCGAGGACTGGGTGCGCCGCCACAGCACCTCTGCCAGCAGGTGGTCCTTGCCCGAGAAGTAGGTGTAGGCGGTCGCGGGCGCCACACCCGCCCGCTTGGCGATCGTGCGCACCGAGATGTCCGCGTACGGCCGCGCCTCCGCCTCCTCGGCCGCCGCGGCCACCAGGCGCTCCATCACCTCGGCCTGGCGCTCGGAGAGGTGGCGGCGTTCCGGCTGCTCCGCGAGCTCGGGCGCGGCCGGCTCCAGGGGGTCGAACACGCTCACGCCCCCGGCGCCGCGGGCACGTGCGGCGTGCCGTCTTTCATGTCGGGGAAGGCGAAGGCGGCAGCCGTCGTCATCCGCGTGATCTTGGTGATGTCCTTCTCGGGCAGCGTCTCGGTGTCGTCCTCGATCACGATCTCCCAGCGGCAGTGCGGGACGCGGTCGGTCGGCACCCGCGGCGGCCGGTGCACATGGCGGATGTGCGCCTTGGGATTGACCGCCTGGGCGGTCACGTCGAAGGTCCCGTCCTCGATGTGATGGCACATGTTGGTGACCATCGCGTCACCGAAGGGCTCGGCGTCCATGAGCGCGCCGCAGTAGGCCAGCTCGAAGTAGCCGTGCTGCTCGTCGACCAGCTCGTAGTGCACGTCCATGTAGTGGTGCGGGAAGCCGGGGTCGAGCTGGAGCACCTTGAAGATGGCCGAGACCCCGTCGCCCTCGACGTTCATGATCCGGCGCAGCCGGTCGCCGTAGACCGGGCTGGCCCCGGCCCACTCCTCGATGGCCAGCTCCTTGACCGCCTCGGCGCCGTACTTGATGCCTATGGCGGCGCACATGGACCGGTCGAGGAGGTGGACGATGAGCCCGTACTCCCGCACCAGCCTGACCAGGGCCTCCTTGGAGAGGTCCTCGTAGTCGAAGCCGGGGTCGAAGGGGCCCGAGTAGTCGTTGTGCTCGGTCATGGGTTTGAACCCTAGTCCGAACACTTGTCCAGAATGTGCGCCGGTCCATGACGTCTTCGGGTCCGAGGGCGACCCCGGCAGGGCCGTCGTGCCGGGCGACCGTGCGTCTGGGCCTGGGTAGGGTCGTGCCCGTCAAGGGAGGCCGGCATGCCGAAGTGGACGGAGGAGGGCGCGTGATCGACCACGGGGAGCGGCGGGCGACAGACATGGCCGAGATGCAGGAGGTCTACGGGTCCACCGTCGGCGCCACCGGGGCGTGAGCCGGGTCGAGACCGCGGACGCCGCCGAGGGCGTGCGCGTCGTGGCCTTCAACCGGCCCGAGGTGCGCAATGCGTTCGACACCGCGATGTACCGGGGGGTCACCGCCGCGCTGCGCGACGCCGACGCCGACGAGGCGGTCGGCGCGGTCGTCCTGACCGGGCGCGGCAGCGCCTTCACCTCGGGCCAGGACCTGGCCGAAATGGCCGCCATCGCCTCCGGCACCGCCGTGGAGGGCTCCGGTCGCGGGTTCATGGACTTCCTCGATGCCATCGACGACATCTCCGTGCCACTGCTCGCCGCGGTCAACGGGGTGGCCGTGGGGCTGGGCTTCACCATGCTGGCTCATTGCGACCTCGTCCTGGTCGAGGCCGGCGCGCGCCTGCGCGTGCCCTTCGCCGAGTTGGGCGTGCCGGCCGAAGCGGCCAGCAGTGTCCTGTTTCCCGCCGCCATGGGGTGGCAGCAGGCGGCACGGATCCTGCTGACGTCGGACTGGGTCGCAGCCGAGGACCTGGTCGGTCTCGGCCTGGCACTGCAGGTGTGCGCGGTGGGAACGGTCCTCGACGAGACGGTTGCGCTGGCGGAGCGGATCGCCGCCCATCCCCGTACCGCCACCCGTGCCATCACGTCGCTCATGCGAGCGGCCCGCCGCGACGCGGTGGCGGCGGCCAACCGGCGCGAACAGGCCGCCTTCGCGTCGCTGCTCGGCACGGCGGTCGGCGGCGGGACCCTGGCCGAATTCGCGGTCAGGGTCGAGGACCGGCCCTGACCGTGCGTCTGGGCATCACCGCCGCCCTCACCGACCTCGATGCCACGCCCGCGGCGCTCGCGGTGGCGGTCGAGGACTTGGGGTTCGACGCGCTCTACCTGCCCGAGCACACGCACCTGCCCGTGCGGGAGGATGTCCCGCCCGCTCTCGTCGAGGGCGTACGGCTCGACGACTACAAGCGCTGCCTCGACCCGCTGGTCGCCCTGGCCACCGCCGCCGCCGTGACCACCCGCATCGGGCTCGGGACCGGCATCTTGCTGGTGGCCCAGCACGACCCCATCGTGCTGGCCAAGCAGGTCGCCACACTCGACCATCTCTCCGGTGGGCGCGTCACGCTCGGTGTGGGCTTCGGGTGGAACCGTGCCGAGGCCGAGGATCACGGCGTCGAGTTCGCGCGCCGCCACGCCGTGGTGCGCGAACACCTGGCCGCCATGGAGGCCATCTGGTCGCGCGAGCAGGCCGAGTACCACGGCGAGTTCGTCGACTTCGACCCCACCTGGTCCTGGCCCAAGCCGCGACAGCAGCCGCGCGTGCGCGTGCTCATCGGCGGCGGCGCCGGTGACGCGGTGCTCTCGGCGGTGGCGGACTCCGCCGACGGCTGGATCCCCATCGGCGGCCGGGGGCTGCGCGAGGCGATCCCGCGGCTGCGTGCGATCGCCGAGAAGGCTGGGCGTGACCCGGCCGCCCTGGACGTCGTCCCCTTCGGCACCATCGCGGATGGGGGCAAGCTCGAGCACTACGCCCGGCTGGGCGTCACCGAGGTCGTGCTGCGCATCCGGGCCGGCGACCTCCCGTCCATGCGGGGCGAGCTCGAGTCGTTGGCACCCCTCGTCCCCTTCGCTGCCACACTGGAGCAACCATGACCAACCTCATCGACGAGACCACCCCCCGGCTCGGGAGCACCACGCCGCTCCCGAGGATCATCAGCGTCGACGACCACATCGTCGAGCCGCCGCACCTGTGGGACACCTGGCTGCCGGCCCGCTTCCGTGACCGGGGCCCCAGGGCCGAGCGACGCGGCATCGGGGAGATGGAGCACATCGGCGGCGGCTCCTACCGTCAGACCTTCGACCCCGACGGGCCCAAGGCGGACTGCTGGGTCTATGAGGACCTCGTCTACATCAACAAGCGCCACGTCGCCGCCGTCGGCTTCGACCGCGACGACATGACGATGTCGCCCATCACCTACGACGAGATGCGGCCCGGCTGCTACGAGCCGAAGGCCCGGATCGCCGACAACGAGGCGAACTGGGTCGAGGCGTCCTTGTGCTTCCCGACCTTCCCCCGCTTCTGCGGCCAGACCTTCCTCGAAGCGAAGGACAAGGAACTGGCCGAGGCCTGTGTCGTCGCCTACAACGACTTCATGGTCGAGGAGTGGTGCGCGGACAGCGGCGGCGCGCTGCTCCCGCTGTGCATCATCCCGCTCTGGGACACCCAGAAAGCAGCCGCCGAGGTGCGGCGCAACGCGGCACGGGGTGTGCGGGCCGTGTGCTTCAGCGAGATCCCGCCGCACCTCGGACTGCCCAGCATCCACGGCCGCTACTGGGACCCGTTCTTCGCCGCCTGCGAGGAGACCGGGACCGTGGTGTGCATGCACATCGGGTCGTCGTCGAAGATGCCGGCCACCTCCGGCGACGCGCCCGTCGCCGTGACGGCGACGCTGAGCTTCGGCAACGCCATGGCCTCGCTGACCGACTTCCTGTTCTCGGGCGTCCTGATCCGCTTCCCCCGCCTGGTCCTGGCGTACTCGGAGGGGCAGATCGGCTGGCTGCCCTACATCCTCGAGCGCGCCGACGACGTGTGGCGCGAGCACCGGGCCTGGGGCGGCGTGAAGGACATCGTCCCCGAGCCCCCGTCCACCTACTTCCACCGCCAGGTCTACGGCTGCTTCTTCCGCGACCAGCACGGGCTCGACTCGCTCGGCGTCATCGGCGCCGATCGCATCACCTTCGAGACGGACTACCCCCACACCGACTCGACCTGGCCCGACACCCGGGCGGTGGCCGAGCAGATGGTTCGGCAGCTCTCCGACGACGACGTGTACAAGATCATGCGGGGCAACGCGATCGCCATGCTGGGCCTCGACATCACGTGAGGCTGGGCGACGTCGTCAACCCGGAGGCGGCGCAGTGGGGCAAGCCCCTCACCGGGGTGCGCATCCTGGCCCTCGAGCAGATGCAGGCGCTGCCCTACGCCACCCAGCTGCTCGGCCGTCTCGGCGCGGAGGTGGTCAAGGTCGAGGCCCCGGGCACCGGTGACCTCGGGCGCACCGCTTCGCCCGCCATGACGGATCCCGCCGGGCGGAGCGTCGGCGCCACGTTCCTGCGCAACAACCTCTCGAAGCGCTCGATCGTCGTCGACCTCAAGCAGCCGGCGGGGCGCGATCTCGTCCTGCGCCTGGCGCCCCGCTTCGACGTCGTGGCCGAGAACTTCCGGGCCGGCGCCGCCGAGCGCCTCGGCGTGGCCTACGACGACATCGTGGCCGTGCACGACACCGTCGTCTACGTGTCGATCTCGGGCTTCGGGCGCCCCGTGCCGGCCGGCACCCCGGCCTCGCCCTACGACGGCTGGCCCGCCCTCGCCTCCATCGTCGAGGCGATGAGCGGCGCCTACGAGTTCAAGCGCCCCATGGGCCAGCCGCCGGTCGGCTCGCCCATGGGCGGACTGGGCGACATCGTCACCGCGCTGTTCGCCGTCATCGGCACGCTCGCCGCGCTGCGTCAGCGCGACCGGACCGGCCGCGCGCAGCACGTCGACCTCGCCATGCTCGACGCGATGGTGGCCGTGCTCGACGTGGTGCCCAACTTCTGGTCCATGGGCATGCCCATGGGCACGCCGTGGCCCGGTATCTTGCACGGCTTCCGGGCCGCCGA
>Ga0181538_10000522_pt1 | contig 45350 bp, 34 predicted proteins | sample PEATcosm2014_Bin_40_FD_119773 | JGI IMG/M metagenome (GOLD analysis project Ga0181538, IMG submission 119773) | Peatland microbial communities from MTU Mesocosm Facility, Houghton, MI, USA - PEATcosm2014_Bin23_30_metaG | ecosystem: Environmental > Terrestrial > Soil > Wetlands > Peat | place...
GGGGACGAGCCCCCGGAGCCGCCCGCCGCGCTTCGCGCCCGCGCGGTGGTACTTCGTCGGCACACCGGCCACTCGCCGGGCCTTCGGCCCGGGACTCGCTGTACTGACCCGGGGGGACGACCCCCCGGAGCCCCCCGCCGCGCTTCGCGCCCGCGCGGTGGTACTTCGTCGGCACACCGGCCACTCGCCGGGCCGTTGGCCCGGACTCGCTGACACGGTATGAGCGCCTGTCCGTAGCCAGCACAGCGGTAACGGGCCGGCGCCACCAGCAGGAGAGCCCGGCTACCCGATGCGGGACCCGGGCTTCCGCGCGTTCGCTCCCGCGCGGTTCCGTTCGGCCATCTTCTCTCCCGCGCGTCATTTCCCGGCCTAATTCTGCATGGCTCCAATCCCGTGGCCGTTTCCTCCCGTAGTCAGGGTGAGCGACGGGTGACCAGCCGGCCCTGACGCGGGCGCTGATCGCGGGGGCAATGAGCGCTGCCGGCGGCCTGAGGGGGGCCGCCGGCAGCGACGGGTCAGGAGAGCCCCGGCTCGCTAGGAATCGCGGGCCGCCCAGGCCAGGAACTCACGCGCGGCGCGGGTCCCGGATGCCATGGCGCCCTGCACCGAGCCGGTGGCCCGGTGGTCACCGCACACATAGCGGCGGGGGGCGAGGCGGGCGGGACGGCTGAGCGGATGCGGCGCCGGCATGGCCGGCAGCGCGCCGTGCACCGGATAGGTAGCCAGGTGCTTCCAGCCGGACGTGTCCGCGCCGTACATTTCCCCGATCCGCGCCCGCACGTCGGGCTCGCGCCCGCGGGCGTCACCGAGGACCGAGGTGGAGACGAGCGACCGGCCGTCGGCCGCGTACGCCGGGGTGACCTCGGTGAGCACGACCGTGTTGAGGATCTTGCGCTCGGTGTCGACGAGCAGGGTCGGCTCGGCCAGCGGGACCGACGGCGCCGCGTGGTAGAAGGTCGTGACCGTGCGCGTCGCGGCGACGCTCAGGCCCGGGAACAGGGCGGCGGCCTCGGCGGCGCCGGTCGCCACGATCACCGCCCGCGCCGCGATCCCGGTTCCGTCTTCCAGCTCGGCACCGTCGTCGGTGAGCGCGCGGACGGGCGTTTCCAGCCGAACGGTCCCCGCCGGGAGTCGAGCCGCGAGCTGCTCCGGGACCGCCTGGATGCCGCGCCGTGGCAGGCACAGGGTGCCCCGCAGCATGCTCCGCCAGACCAGGTGGAAGAAACGGCCCGACGTCTCCAGCTCGTCCTCGAGGAAGACCCCGGCCAGGAACGGGCGGAAGAACAGCTCGCACAGCGCTGGTGAGATACCGGCCTCGGTCAGTGCGGCGAACGTGGCCCGGTCCGGCTGCCGCTTGATCAGGCTGACCGGCAGCAGCATGTCCGCGGCGCAGAGCCGCGCCAGCGCGATCGCGTCGGAGGGCCCGGCAAGGCGCCCGCGCAGCAGATCCACCACGCCGCTGGGCTGCCGGGTCGGGTCGGCGAACCGCAGTCGGCGGTCCCCCGCGTGCAGTAGCACACCCGGCGTGAACGGCCTCAACTGCAGGGCCGGCAGGTTGATCCGCCGCTTGACCTGCGGGTAAGACGTGTTGAACACCTGGAAGCCGCGGTCCAGCAGGAACCCCTCCCGCCGGTCGGTGCGCATCCGGCCCCCGACGCCATCGGAGGCGTCCAGGATCTGGACAGGCACGCCGGCGGCGGTCAGATCAAGCGCGCAGGCCAGGCCCGCGACGCCTGCCCCGATGACGACCACGGGCGGTTTGCTGCTCGGTGGCATGGGTCTGTCCCCCCGGGTATCCTGCTGGCTTCCGCCCTCCAGATGTACTTTCTACCCAGCGTGCCCTATCCAACCCCGGGTGGCTCCGTTGGCGGCGGTTGATACTCCTCGTTGAGACCGAAGATCGTTGAGAACGAAGAGTTGGATCCACCATTCGCAGCCGACCTGGCAGGGTGGCCTCCTTCATGACCGTCTGGGCGATGCAGAATAACGCTCGGTCTTCGACATAACGCTCGGTCTTCGACCAGCTTCCTCAGTTCGGGCCAGGACTCGGCCAGGGCGGGATGCAGCGGGTAGCTGCCGACCTCGTCGACGGGGATCCAGCGCAGGTCGCTGGTCTCCCAGTTGGACCGGATCGTGACGGGCGAGGCCGGCGGCACGCGCACGGGAAACGTGACGTAGGCCCATCCGCTGACGCAGCCGTACCGGTGGCCCTCCGCCGCCTGGTCCTCGGCCAGATCCAGGCCGGCGGCTTCCTCGTCGGCTTCCCGGACCGCCGCTTCCCAGGGCGTCTCACCAGGCTCGATCGCCCCGCCGATGGTGCCCCACGTGCCGCCCTGATGGGTGCCGTGGCTGCGCAGGGCGAGCAGTACTGCCACGCTGCCGGCGGTGACGGCGAACGGCAGCAGGCCAGCCGCACCCTGGACGCCCCAGTGCCGCCCGTGCACCTCGCACATCACCCACCCGCTCATTTCCACCAGCCTAGGCGCCGCTGGCCAGTGCGCTGTAGGCCGCCAGCAGACCGGCAGGCGGGGTGGGGGAAGGCGGGAGGCGTGTTGACGGGGACTTCCGGGATTGCGGAAGCGGGATCCGGTGACGCCGGGGGTAACGCCCGAGATCGACGTGAGCCGGCCGGACGCGGGTCAGCTGAGCAGGGCGCGGCCGTACCAGTCCCGGGCGTGGGCCACGCCGGGCAGCGCATAGAAGTAGCCGCCCCCGAAGGGCTGGACGTAGTCCACGAGCGGCTCGTTGATCAGCCGCTCCTGGATCGTCTCGAACTGGCGGCGCATATCCTTCTGGTAGGCGACGAAGACGTGCCCGGCCTGAACGTTGCCGTTCTGGTCGACACCCAGGTCGTAGTTGTACGAGCGGCGGACGATCCGCTGGTCGGCGGTGGCCGGCGTCCGGGGGTTGGCGAGCCGGATGTGCGCATCCAGCGGGATCACGTTCCCATGCGGGTCGGCCCGATAGTCCGGGGTGTCGGACTCGGCGTTGCCGTCCAGCGGCGCGCCTGTGTCGCGGCGGCGCCCGAACATGCCTTCCTGCTCGTTGATCGAGACCCGGTCCCAGAACTCGACCAGCATCCGGATCAGCCGGACCACCTGGTAGGACCCACCCGGGGCCCACTGCGGCTCGCGCGGGTCATCAACCCAGACCAGGCTGCTGGCCAGGGGACCGACCGGGTTGGCGGTTCCGTCCTTGAACCCCAGCAGGTTCCGCGAGGTGCCAGACGGGCGGGGCGGGGAGTTGTAGCCCGCCATCTTCCAGCGGAGCTGCATCGCCCCGCGGGTATGGCGGGTGATGTCGCGGATCGCGTGATGGATGGTGTCCGGGTGGTTGGCGCACAACTGCAGGAGCAGGTCACCGTGCAGCCACGCCGGGTCCGGCGCGTCGTTGGGGAACGCCCGCATGGGGGTCAGCTTCCGCGGCTTCAGGTGGCCCAGGCCGAAGCGCTCGTCGAACAGGCTCGACCCCACCGACGTGGTGACGGTGAGCCCGTCGGCCGGAACGGACGGCCCGAGGACCTCACTGTCGGATGGCGGCTGTCCTATCCCCAGGTCCGGCGGGGTGCCGCCCGAGGTGAGGAACCGCGCCCGCTGCGTAAGGACCTGCATCAGGCCGGCCAGTTCGGCCTTGCTGCGCGCGATGCTGTCGAAGGCGGCGAAACATGCGAACGACTGCTTGGCGGCCGGGCCCGGCGTCAGTACTCCCGCCTGATGGGTCCCATGGAACGGATAGGAGCGTGGCGCAGGCGGCGCCTGAGCGGTGCTGCCGTCCGCGCGGGCCCCGCCGATCAGTACCCCGCCGGCCAGCGCGGTTCCGGCGGAGCCAGCGGCTGCTCCTTTGAGGAAGTTCCGGCGGCTGACACTCATAAGTGCATATCTCCTTGCGACGCGGGCGGATCGGCGGTGCGGCCTCTGGGTGGCCTGGCTTCTAGGTGGCCTGGCTTCCGGGTGGTGTGGCTTCTTCTAGGTGGTGTGGCTTCTGGGTGGTGTGGCTTCTAGGTGGCCTGGCGGATCGCGGGTCTGGCTCAGTGACCGGAAGGAACCTCGAGCAGGTCGGGGACGGACGAGAGGGTCTCCAACAGCGCCCCGATGGCGCCGTCCACGTGCTGCCGGGCGGACAGGGAGGCTGCGCTGGGCGAGGTCCACCGGCCGTGCTCCCGGGTGGCCAGCAGCGCCTGCTGCAGGGTGCCCATCTGGGCCTGGGCCGTGACCAGCAGTTTGGGTGCCCGGGCGTCGATGAGCGGAGCCAGTTCGCTCAGCACGACGCGGCTCACCTGCAGGTCCGCATAGGTCTCCGGAAAGGCGGTGCCGCTGCCCTGGTCGTCGAGCCCGGACAGGTGATCGCGCAGCGCGTCCTCGAGGATCTCGTGAGCCCGGATGGGCAGGTTGGTCGGATCACCGGCCAGGTCGCCGGAGGTCAGATCCTTCTGCACGGTGGCCACGTTCCTGGCCAGCGCGCTGGCCACGGGCAGGAGGGATGCCGTGCTCTGACCGTGCCACAGGCCGTACTCGAGCCGGTGCAGGCCGGTAAAGGCCCTGTCGTTGACGCCGTTCACCAGGCCGCCGGGCAGCCCGTCGACCGCGAGACCGTCGTCGCCGAAACTGTCGTAGGAGGCGCCGGCCTTCTCCCAGTCCAACTGCGCGGCCAGCCAGTCGGTCCTGGCCGCGGACAGGTTGCCGCCCCGCAGGTCCGTCCTGATGGTGGCGACGGCACCCGCCAGCGCCCGCAGGTCGGCGGCCGCGTACGCCTCGTACTTCCGGTTCGGGCCGACCAGATCCTGGACGCTGACCGGTTTCACAGCGGCCGGGGCGGCCGCGCTGGTCCGTCCGCTGACCTGAACGGTCGGCGAGGTTGTCACGGCCTGCCCGGACATGCGGCAGGTGAACGTGTAGGAGCCCGGGCCGAGCGTCGCGGCCATGTCGGCGGTGGTGGCGGGGCCCAGGGTCTCGATTTCGGCCACCACCGCGCCCGCGGCGTTGACCAGGGTGACCTCCCCCGCCTTGCTGGACTGGTTGTCTACCGTGAACGTCTGCGGCCCGGTGCTGGCCGCCGTCCAGTCCTTTGCGCAGCCGGCGCTGGTCACCGATACCGCCGTGGCGCCGGACGCGCTCGGCGCCGGCAGCGCGGCGATCGCGGCCCCGGCCGCGATGGTGGGGGCTACCACCAGAGCCGCGGCGACTGCCCATGGGCGGCGTGCGGCCAGCCGTTCCCAGCGGGCCGGACCGGGCTCGGCGCCGGTCGCGGGAGCGGCGGATGCGGGAGCGCCGGTCGCGGCAGCGGCGGATACGGCAGCGGCGGATACGGCAGCGGCGGATACGGCAGCGGCGGGTTCGGCGGTGGCGAGTGCGGAAGAACTGCCCGCGGGCGGCGGGGTCGCGGCGCTCCTCGCGGCGGCGGCCACCCGGCCGGTGTGAACGAACAGCGGGATGACCACGGCCAGGTAGACGACCCAGGCTACGACCTGCAGCACCGTCATCTTCGGGGACAGCTCGGTGGCACCGGTCACGATCGAGGCCCACCACGAGTTGGGGTCCACGTGCGCGGTCAGGTCGAACGCGAGCCAGCGCCGCCCGGACAGCAGTCCCGCGTCCTGCAGGTCACCCAGGCCGTAGGCCAGCACGCCCGCGGCGATGACGATGAGCGCGATGGCGGTACGGTTGAAGAACACCCCGACGTTCAGCCGGACAGCCCGCCGGTACAGCAGCCCGCACAGCGCCACCGCGGCCGCCAGGCCGAGAGCCGCCCCTGCCAGCGGGGAAATCGTCTGCCCGGACGCTTTCACGGCCGTCCACAGGAACAGCGTCGTCTCAAGGCCTTCCCGGCCCACCGCGAGAAAGGCAGTGATCGTCAGCGCCCCGGCGCCGATCGCCGCCGCGCGCTGGACGTGCCAGCGCAACTGCGCCGAGAGGCTGGCCGCGGTGCGGCGCATCCAGAACACCATGCTGGTGACCAGCCCGACGGCCAGCGCGCTCAGCAGGCCGCCGGCCGCATCCTGGGCCCGGCTGGGCAGGACGCTCGTCGAGAAGGTCAGGACCGCCGCAAAGCTCCCGGCCACCGTCACCGCGCCCAGCACGCCCAGCCACACGGGGGCGGTCGGCGCCCGGCGGTTCGCGGCCTGCGGCGCGGTTGTCTTGCGCACCGCGGCCAGCAGGATGCTGACCACCAGGCCTCCCTCGAGACCCTCGCGCAACCCGATCAGCAGGTTCGGAACCGCATCAGCCCATGTCACGCGAACTAAGGTAAGGCAAACCTAAGTAGCTCGTCCAGAAACCTGTCCGTTGGGCCGGTGTAATCTGGCGCACCCGCCGGGGCCGCGACCCAATAGGGTTCGTCTGGGCGTCCGCGCAGCGCAGACGCATGTTCGCGACGGGAGGCTGGCGTGGAGGGGACGCCCGCCCGGCGTGCGAAGGCCTCGCGCACGCGGTTGGCCCGTGCCGCCGTCACGGCGGGCGTCGCCACGGCGGCCCTGCTGGCGGCGCTGCAGGGATGTGACGCGCACGCATCCGCACCGCATGCCCTCACCCGGACCAGCCCCGCATCGGCCGGCTCGCCGGCGGCGGGTGACCGGAGGGGCCCGTCCTCTTCCCCCGCCTCGCCGTCGTCCGCCCCGCGGCAGAATCCGCTCGGGACGACGGCCGCTTCCTACGTCGCGTCCCGCAGTGGCACCGTCGTGGCCGCGGTCTACGACGTCGTCGCCGGGCAGACCTGGACGCTTGGGCCGCAGCACCCCCAGGCGGGGGCGAGCATCGTCAAGCTCGACATCCTGGAGACGCTCTACGCGGAGCAGGGGAACGGCCCGGCGCTGGCGGGTAGGGATCAGTCACTCGCGCAGCAGATGATGGAGGACAGCGACAATGCTGCCGCCACCAGCCTGTGGAACGCCGTGGGCGGCCCCGGGCGGATCCAGGCGTTCAACACCGCGGCCGGCCTGACGCACACGCTGCCCTCGTCCTGCGTGACCTGCCCGGGATTCCCCTGGCCGGGCTGGGGCCTGACGACCACCACTCCCGACGACCAGATCGCGCTGCTCCGCGAGCTCATCGAGCCCAGCACGCTGCTGACGGACGCGCAGCGCCAGAATGCGCTGGAGTTTATGGAGAACGTGACGCCCGGGCAGCGCTGGGGGGTGACCGGCGGTGTGACGCCGCAGGCGACGGTCGCGCTGAAAAACGGCTGGCTGCCCCTGAACAGCGCGAGAACCGACTGGCAGATCAACAGCATCGGCTGGGTCAAGGGCAGCGGGCGCGATTACCTGATGGCCGTGCTCACCACGGGAAACCCGACCGAGCAGTACGGGATCGACACGATCAACCGGCTGTCCGCCATAGTGTGGGGGAATCTGCGGTGACCTCGCGATGCGCGGCCACCGGCCCGAACGGACCGGCCCCGGGAGCCTGACCGTCAGAGCTGGCTGGTCCGGTACCGGGTCAGCCCGTACTTCGCGGCGATCGTGTTCCACATGGCCACGAAGGCCGTCTTATCTTTGGTCGCCTGGACGTCGGGGGCACCGGAGGCCTGGAAGTTAGCGTCGGCGTGGTCGCCCGGCTTGCAGCCCCTGGCTACCTCGTCCTGGGCCCACCGGCCAAGGTCCTGATCCACCGCAGCCGACGCCTGCCACGCGCCGGTCAGTTCCTGGAGCATCGGCGCGGGGAGCGCGGAACGCCCGGGCAGGCCCGCGAGCTGCTGGAGCAGACGCTGACGCGAGGCGGCCGCGGTCTGGAATACCTGCGGGGCCTGACCCAGGGTGGCCGTGCAGCCTTCAACGGCGCCCACCGCGTTCACGATCGAGCTGCGGTCCGCGGCTGTCTGCGCCAGGAGAGTGGCCAGGCCCGCCGCCGCGGTCCGCTGGGACGGTCCGGTCGCGGCGGCCCCGCGCGTCGGCTGCTTCGCGGTGGGGTGGGCCGCGGCCGAGCCGCGGCCCACGATGCCGTGCAGGGAGTGCGCGATCAGCAGGGCAGGCACGACGATGACCGCTGCCACCAGGGCTATGAGGCCAGCAAGCAGCAACCGGCGGTGACCCGGCCGATCGCGGTCGGCCTCCTCCACGTCGCCGGCTGAGGGGGGCGACGGCTCCCACTGCGGGCTGAAGCCCACGTCGTTCATCCAGTTCTGGGAGAACTGGGCCGTGTCCGAGGACGCGGGCGCCGGGTAGGCGGATCTCGCCGCGGTGGGCGGCCCCGAGAGCGCGGACGCGACCGGAAGCGCGAACGCGGCTGCGGGGTAGGCCGATGGCAGCGCCAGCCCCTTTGACGGGGACGCCGGCCTGGTCTGGGTGGCGTCGATGTCGTCCCGGCGGAACGGAGGCCCGTCCGCGGCGGCGTCTGGCGGGAAGGGAGGGTCGTCGCGCGGGAAAGGAAGGCCCGCGGCGGTGTCATCCCGCGGGAAGGGAGGGCCTGCGGGCGGGAAGCTGTGACCTGCGGGCGGGAAGGGCGGGCCCTCTGGCGGGAACCCCTGGCCTTCCCGCAGGCAGCCATGGCCTTCCGGGCGGGAGCCCTCCGATGGCAGGCGGGAGCCCTCCGGCGCGAACGGAGCGTCTCGGCGGGGATAGCCGGAACCGGGCGGCGGGAACAGGGCCCCGTGAGGTGGAACGGCGGACGCGTCCCAGGCGGGGGACGGCGGATGGGCCTGCAGATTCCGGGGGCCAACGTCGTGCTCACCCGTCACGGCAGGCTGCGGGCTGTTCGCCGCGGCGGGCCGTCCGCAGGTCGCGCAGAAGCGGGCGCCCCGCTTCAGTTCGCCGCCGCATTGAACGCAGAACCGCCGGTAGCCCCCCATGCGTCTCCTGATTCGCTCGCGGGTACGTCGGATGTGCGCACGTAACGACCGGAAAGACCCTCGATCGCGCCAATCCGGGCCAGCATATTGGCTTTACGCCGATCGAGAGGGGGCATTGCGACCTGTGGCCGGCAGCAGTGCGCGGTCCGGGGCAAGTACGCCCACCACGGGCGGCATCGGTCAAGGCAATGCTGGACGCGATAGTCTCCGCTGACAGCGGCAGCACGCCGGCGATCTTCGGCGATTAGCCGTAGATCGAGCCCGCCGAACCGGCCTGACTGGGGTGGATACTGGCCCGGGTACTTCCTCAGACGGGATCGGCACCCCCGTGCTTGACGCTGGGCGGGATCACCTGCAGCACGACGGTCGGGGCGGCGTGCGACGGTCAAGGGCGCCGTGGGAGGGAGTGCCGCGGGAGATCAGCGCGCGGCTCTCAGCTCGGCCGACGCGTTGTGCGCCTCGTCCAGGGCGGCGGTCATCATGTCCGCCGCCTGCCCCGCGGCCGCGAGCGCTTCGGTCACTTCGGTGACGGACAGGTCCGGGTCCTGGCCGGAGTCGTGCGCGACCTGCCCGTCCTCGTGGTGGGTGACCAGAAAGCGGGCCAGTTCCTCGCACAGCTGTGGCAGGCCCTGGCCCATCAGACCAAGGCTGGCGATGATGTCGCGGACCTCGCTGGGGCTGGTCAGCTCTCCACCGCCGTGCGTCAGGTGGTTCAGCGCGCGGATAGCTTCGGCCGCCTGGCGGGCGATCTCCCGCACCGTCATCGTGCTGGCCAGCTGGTTGGGCATCTGTCTCCTCGGGGGCTCACTCGTGCGGGGCCGCCCACCACGCTACCCGCGCCGCGGCCCAGATCCACGCCCGGCCGCCGGCCGGGCACCTGGGGGCCCGGCCGCGCGGCCCGGTCCCGCCCGGCGCGCGGCGCGTCAGGCCGCGTCGTGGAAGACGAGGCCGAGGGTGAACCGCTGGCCGGAACGAATCACGGATATCCCGTGGGGAGCGGCGCGGCCGACCAGCCGCGGCGGGACTTCAGCGGGCGGTCGCGGGTCGTGACACCAGCCCGTGACGCTGCGGGATCAGGGTCGCGGTGGCGCGGGACCGGGCCCGCGGCCGCTGCTCGTACAGCAGGAACTAACCACCGGTGTGATCGGCTCCGGGGGCGCTGAGGTTGATCGATCCCGGCCGCCTCGGCCGGGGTGAGCATCGGCCCAGGGCGCAGCCGTAGGCGCCCAGGTCGTCCCGGACGGTGTCCCAGCGGGTAGCGTCGGGCGCGGTACAGCCACCGGGTGCCGGGGCTCATGCGGCTGCCTCCAGGCTGAGCAGGGTGTGCTTGGCGTCCGGGCCGCCGAGGTAGCCGCCCATGCGGCCGTCGGACCGTACGACGCGGTGACAGGGCACGACGACCGGCAGCGGGTTGGTCGCGCAGGCGGTGCCGACCGCGCGGACCGCCTTCGGGTGGCCCGCCAGCTGCGCGACCGCGGCGTAGCTCGCGGTGTGCCCGTAGCCAATCTCGGGCAGATGGCTCAGCACCGTGCGCCGGAACCCGGCCGACAGCCGCAGGTCCAGCGGCAGGTCGAAGTGGCGCCGGCGGCCCGCGAAGTACTCGCTGAGCTCCCGGGCCGCCGCCTCCAGGCGGCGGGGGGCGTGCAGGATGCGCGGGCTGATCTGGTCGGCCAGGGACTGCAGGACGGCCTCGTGGTTCTCGCGGGCGTAGGCGACGCGGATCAGGCCTTGTTCGGTGGCGGCCAGCAGCAGCGAGCCGACCGGGCTGTCGATGGTCCGGTAGGCCACGTCCAGGACGCCGTCGCGGTGCGCCGCGGCCGTCAGCCGCTCGTGCAGCCGGCTCAGCTCGCCGGGGCCGGCCGGGAAGGCGAGCGCCAGGTCATGGGCCAATTCATCGGGGTTCCGTTCATCCGTATTCATCGTTCGCTCCTCACGCGAGCGCCCGGAAACGAGCGCCGGAGTCTGGCGATGCCGTCGGCGGCGGCGCGCCGCGCGGCGTCGGCGGTGCCGCCCAGGATGGCGGCCACGTCGGTGTAGGGCAGCCCGGCCAGGTAGTGGTAGGCCACGGCCCGCTTCTGCCGGGCCGGCAGCCTGGTCAGGGCCTCGGCGAGATCGCCGTCCAGGCCCAGGTCACCGCGATCCGCGGTGTCCCCGGCATCCGGGATCTCGGCGGCCGGGATGGCCCGGCGGGCGGCCGCGCGGGTGACGTCGATGGCCTTGCGGTGCGCGATGGTCACCAGCCACGCCTCGACGTTGGCGTCGGCCGACAGGCCTGGGTAGGCCTTCATCGCGGACAGGAACGTTTCCGACCAGGCGTCATCGGCGTCGGCCGGGCCCAGGACGGCGCGGCAGACGCGCAGGACGGTGGCGCCGTGCGCGGAGACGACCGTCTCGAACGGCGATTTGCCAGTCATGTTCTGAAGACGTCCCGGAGCTGTCTTCCGTGAGGTCGCGTGCGGTTAATTCTTCTCATGCCGCCCGGTCCGGGTCACGCGGCGACCTCACCAACGGCGACGCTGGCGCGTCTGCAGCGCAGACGACGCACGCCCCGGGTCTGTGGTGAGGCCCGCCGGCTACGGCTCCGGGTGGCCGCCTGGGCCCGGGCGGGTTACGGCGCCGATTAGCCGCTGGCCGCGCGGTAGGTCCGCCGGAACTGCTCGTCGTTGACCGGCCAGCGTTCCCCTCCGTACCCCTCTACCACCCAGTCTCCGGCCCGGGCCACGGCGCGGCCCTCTATCGTGCGCAGGACCTGGGTCTCGCTGACCTGCCAGGCGCTGAACGTGCCGGTGCGGAGCCATTTCTCCCCGCCAAGCGGGTGGTGGCTGGCGCGGAATTCGGCATCCCGCACCGTCCGCTCCTCACCGGAGTCATCCAGGACGCGCCAGTCGCCGGCGTCGCCGCACAGTTCATCACCGGACCGCCGGGTCCACGTCCGGCGGGCACCCAGCCTCTTCGCCTGGACGGTGCCGATGCGCTGGAACTCGGCCGCGCCCGGCGGTCCGCCGGCCGGGACGACGGGCACGAAGCCGACGTCCTCCAGCTGTGCCAGCTGGGACCGCAGGTATTCGATTTCACGGGCGCGTTCACCGGCGGGCAGCTCGGTCCACCGGACCACCCGGCGGTTAATCAGAGCCTGGCCGTTCCGGCCCACCCGCCGGGCGCGCGCCGCGCCGCCCGGTGACCATCCAGCGGCGAGCCGCCGGCGGTACCAGCGGGTGTGCTCCGCTTGCGCGATTTCCTCCAGATCAGTCTCGGTCAGCTCGATAAAGCTGCCTGGCGTGACCGAGCGGGCCGGTACCCACCGGCGGCCGCGGCTCACGACCGCGGTCATGATCGAACGAAGCTGGAGGATGTTGTCCTGCCGGATGAAGTCGTCCAGCTGGTCCCAGGGGCGGCGGGTCAGCGTCCGCGGCTCGCCGGGCACCGCCGGGTGATGCAGGCGGTAGCACTCGTGCCAATGCCGCGCCACCCTCGTCCATGCGTCTTCGGGAACGTCGCCGTCCACCAGCAGGGTGCGCTGGAAGGGGCGCAGCAGGCCGAAAACCGGATCACTCCCGCCCGCCTGGTCGGGTGTCAGCACGAACACGGGCACACCGGGATGCAGCCGGGCCACCCGTCCCGCCTCATGCCGACTGTCCGCGGAGAGCGCGCCGGCGATAACGACCGCGGTCTCGGCAGCGGCCGCCGGGGTCAGGTCGTCCAGCAGGGCGAGCAGCTGGTCCTGCCACGGCCGGGGGTGAGCGGTGACGGCGGGCAGTTGCCTGGCCAGCGACGGGGGAGAGGTGGCCTGGTACTCGCGCCGCAGGTCTCGTGACCGCCGGTCCAGCAACAGCACGCTCTCGACCGGGAACCGGGCCGGCCTGCCCCCATTGGGAGAGGCATCCGGGTGGGCGTCGTGGCCGGCCGCCGCCGCCGCGATGAGCTGTTGCTGTTCCCAGGCCCGGCGCCCCAGTTCCAGCAGGATGGCCAGGGCCAGGGTGCTGTCCTCGCACAGCAGCAGCTGCCGCGCGCCGGTCCGCAGAACCTGGCTGACCAGCGCGCACGCGGTCGACTCCGGTGAACTCAGCGCGTCCTCGAAGTACTGGCCGGAGGTGCCGGTGTGCCAGCCCCGCCAGTGATCGGCATGCCGGGGATCATCGATGCGCATGACGAGGTGCGGCTGCCTCTCGGGATCGGGCTGATAGCGGGCCAGGACGCTGCGGGCCGCGGCCAGGACCCGTTCATTCTCGGCCACATCGTGCCGCAGCGCATACAGATAGCTCAGCGCGCATCCGCGCCACCCCGCGAAGATCGGCAGCAGGATCCGTCCCGCTGTTGGGTCGCCGACCATGACGTGGGCGCCGGTGGCGCGGGCTTCCTGCAGCAGGGGATGGCTCGCGTCCGGTTCGATCACCACGATGCTGGCTGGCCGCCCCGTGTCCGCGAGTCGCCGCAGCAGCGGCATGGTCAGCGCGTCCAGGCCGGTAAAGACCGTGGCCTCACGCACGAACCGGGACCGGAAGCGGCCCAGCGGCTCCCGCCACAGCACCGCCGCCGCGGCCACGGCCCCCAGCAGCGTCGCCCCCAGGCAGATGATCTCCCCGAGCTGCAAGGCGAGCGGCGGCTGCCCCGGGCACGCCGGGGACTGGTAGACCGGCGGCGGCTGCCCCACGTACAGACCGAGCACCCAGGCCACCACGGCCGTCGCCGTCTGCCCGCCACGGCAGGGCAGCAGCGACGAGGCGCCCAGCACGCCACCGATGGCCACCATCGCTACCACGGTGGTGAGGCCGACCACGGCCGTCATCAGCTTGCGCGGCCACCAGTAGCAGATCAGCGCGACCAGCCACAGCGCCGCGACGGTCAGCAGGGTCCGGTTATTGTCCGGCCGCAGCCCGGCCCGCCACCACGCATGCCCCAGGTAGGGCCATTTGGGGTCATGTGCCGACTCCCAGGCGCCCCACGCCAGGTAGACGGTAGCGGCGATCCCGAGCGCCACCGGGATCAGCCACGCCCCCCGGCGGTTGACATGGACCCGCGTGAGCCGGTACTTCATCACGGCTCTCCTCCACGTGCCAGCGTGACTCGCCGAGACAATCGGACGATACTGCTTAAATACCCCGGGTAGCTCGATACCGCCATCCACGTCAACACGGCCCACCGCGCCGGGCGCAGCCTGCGGGAGATGGGCCGGGTCCGGGTGAGGCCCGCGGTGCTGTCACTGCCATCACGGCAGACCCGGCACATTTCGGCCGTAACGCGCTGATCATCTCTACGAGATCATTAGGCATTGGGGTCAGCGCGTCGGTGCCGGCCGACAGACTCGGTTTCCATGGCGGGGCATCGATAGATTTTTGTAGTCATTTCGACATACCGATGCGTACGCTTTCCGCGGCCGGATATCGTACGGTGACTCCGTGGGCGCCTCAGGTTTGGCACCCGTCGGCCCGGCACGCCAGGATCCCTCCTCGCCGCACATACCGGCCAGTACCGTCATCCCGCGACGGCTCTGCGCAGGAACGATCGATGACTGGCCGACGACGTGGCGCTTCGCCTGCCGACTTGATGTATAACTATGCGTTAGAACCCGTAGCTCTCAGTACCTACGGGTGATCGGCTCCTGCCGGGAAGCGCACGCTAAACAACCAGACGATAGCTCAGCTGGTCGGCTCTGCGGCCGGCCTTATTTGATTGGACAGGCGATGATTTCTACCGAAGAAAGACCGAATGCAATTCCTTCCTCGCTTGTCGACCTGAGAGATTTGTCACTGGCTCAGCTACCCGACTTGAACGCGGATATTCTCGGCGCGGCGATCGAGCGTATTCTTCCGGAGTCGCCGGCCGTGCCGGTCGCGGCGTTTAACTCCGCTATTTGAGCCGGAGTGCCCGGCGTGCTCAGGTTGCTAATCCCGCTCGATCAGTTCGTGCTGAAGGTACATAGTCGCTGTGATCTGGCTTGCGATCACTGTTACGTGTATGAGGCGGCCGACCAAAGCTGGCGCGGTCGGCCTATGGTCATGTCTGATGAGGTGATTTTGCGGACTTCGCAGCGAATCGCCGAGCACGCAACCTTGCATAGCATCCGTACTGTCCAGGTCGTCCTGCATGGGGGAGAACCGCTGCTGGCCGGGGTGGACCGGATGCGGAAGGTCATCACGCAGCTTCATTCAGCGCTCCGTGGCGTGTGTCATCTCGATCTGCGGATTCACACGAACGGTGTCCGGCTAAACCAGAAATTCTGCGAGCTGTTCGCGGAATACGGTGTAAAGGTCGGCATCTCCATCGACGGCGACCAGGCCGCAAATGACCGCCATCGCCGATACGCTGACGGGCGCAGTAGCTACGATCACGTGATCCGTGCCATCGGGCTGTTGCGAACCGAGCGGTTCTGTCATCTGTATGCGGGACTGCTGTGCACCATCGACGTCGCCAACGACCCGGTGACGGTCTACGACGCATTGATGTCGTTGTCCCCTCCCCGTATCGATTTTCTCCTCCCGCACGCCACCTGGGACAACCCGCCCGCTCGCCGGCCGGCCGCGGGCAGCGAGTACGCCGACTGGCTGATCACCATATTCGACCGGTGGGTCGCCGATGGCCGCCCCACAGGTATCCGGACGTTCGAGTCGATCCTGTCCACGCTGAGCGGCGGGGACAATCTCACCGAGGCGCTCGGGCTCGCGCCGCCGAGTCTCGTGGTCATCGAGACCGACGGCACCTACGAACAGGTCGATTCCCTCAAGGCCGCCTTCGACGGCGCGCCCGCCACCGGCCTGAACGTCTTCGGCCACGCTCTCGACGTGGCCGGGCAGCACCCCGGCATCGTCGCGCGCCAGCAGGGACTGGCTGGGCTCTGCCTGACCTGCCAGGAATGCCCGGTCGTCAGCACGTGCGGCGGAGGCCTGTACGCCCACCGCTACCGGTCGGCGACCGGGTTCGCCAATCCGTCGGTGTACTGCGCTGACCTGCTCAAGCTGATAACTCATATCAACAGCCGCCGGCCGGAGGCGGCCGCAGGAGGGCGTGCCGTGGCGAACCACAAGCTCAGCGACGATGACTTTCGCGAACTGGCGGCCGGCTACGGAAGCGCCGCGGCCGTTGGACAGCTCATCGAGGCTCAGCGCACCCTGCGCCGCGCTCTGCTCGGAGCCGTCTACCGCGCGGGTATCACCGCGCCTGCCGTCACCGGCCCGATGCGGGAAACGCTGCGCACGGCCTGGACGATACTCGCCGCGGCCGACCGGGAACGGCCGGAGGCTCTGGATCGGGTGCTCGCGCATCCCTACGTACGCGTCTGGGCCGCGCGCTGCCTCGAACAAGCGGGGCCAGCCGGGCCCGCAGGCGAAAGCGATCCGGTGCACAGCCCCGCAGCGGCGGCCGGCCTCGGTCATCTTGCGGCCATCGCCGCGGCCGCCGTCATCCGGGCCGGCGGGCAGGCCGACATCACCGTCCCCGTGACCCACGGCGCCGTCCACCTGCCGACGCTCGGGCGGCTGGTAGTCAGCGCGGTGGATTCCGGCCCGCGCTGGGCGGTGCTTTCCGCCGACGGCAAATCCGTCAGCATCCGGATCGGCCGTGACAGCTGGGAGTTCACCACGGCTGATCTGCTGAGCGGCGAGCCGCGGGCCGCCGAGACCTTCGGTGATGGCGGGACAGCCGCCTGGCAGCCCGTCCGCACGCTGAGCGCGGCTGGTATCAGCGTCGCGCTCGAAGACACCGATCCCTACCGGGACTGTCATCGATGGCCTGCCGCCACCCGGCTAACCGAGGCCGAGGCCGCCCAATGGCAGGACCGGTTCGCGGACGCCTGGCAGGAAATAGCGCGCGACCATCCCGTCTACGCCTCCGCGATCGCGGCCGGCCTGGCCGTGCTCATGCCGATGGCGCCGGCGCCACAGGGGCGTGACCTCAGCGCGACCGCCCGGCACGCATTCGGCGCTATCGGGGCCGCGCTGCCTGCGGACGCGACGACTCTCGCCCTGCTCATCATGCACGAGTTCCAGCACGTGAAGCTCGGCGCGATCCTGGATCTCTATGACCTGTACGACCCCGCTGACCGCGAGCTTTATTGCGCTCCGTGGCGGGAGGACATGCGCCCGCTGGAGGGTCTCCTCCAGGGCACCTACGCGCACCTGGCCGTCTGCGAGTACTGGCGTACCCGGCAGAAGGTGACCTCCGGCGCGGAGGCGCAGGCCGCCGGTGAACGATTTGCGTTCTGGCATGCGCACACCCGGGAAGCGGTCGAGACACTCGCCAATTCTGGCTCGATGACGCCCCTCGGAATGCGCTTCATCGAAGCAATGCGGGCAGGCGCCGGTAACACGCGGGTCAGATGTGACGGGATTGACCTTCCCAAAACTTATGTGACTAAAGTAACTGGCCAATAGCCGCGATCCGATGCGCTCCGTTTCTCCGCTGGTCACCTGCCGGAATCTCCTATATCATCCCTTATCGCGGGGATGAATGACGTCCGCGAGGCTGTGGGGAGGTCGGCTAAGGTGCAGGCTGACGGGGGAAATGAGCCGGTAATCCCTTGGGGCGGCGGTCGGCCATATTTTTTCCTGAGCTACGCTCGGACGCCTAAGCGTGATCCTGCGGATCGGGGCGATCCAGATCGCTGGGTGCACAAACTTTATAAAGATTTGTGTGACGAAATTTTACAAATGACAGACGCCCAGCCCGGCGAGGCTGGGTTCATGGACCGGGAAAATAAGCTCGGCGCCGAATGGTCGCCCGAGCTGATGACCGCGCTGAAGGCATGCCGGGTCTTCGTTCCGCTCTACTCCCGCCGCTACTTCGAGAGCAACAACTGCGGTAAGGAGTGGTTCGCCTTCGCCCAGCGCGAGGTCATGCACCAGGCGCAGGGGGGTAAGGCGGTCACTGCCATTGTGCCTGCCCTCTGGACAAGGCTTGACCGCGAGAAGATTCCGGTAGTCGCACAGTCCTTTCAATATGACCACACCGATCTGGGCGAGCGCTATCGCGCCGAGGGCTTCTACGGGATCATGAAGCTGCGGAATTATCGCGGCGATTATCAGCGGGCCGTCCACCGCCTGGCTGAGCGCATTATCGAGATCGGTGATCGGAGCGTTGCGCACGCTGATGATGATGTCCAGGGTATGGAGCGGAAAGATTTCGAATCGCTGCCGAGTGCATTTGGCCCAGCCAGCGCGCGGCGGACAACGGACGGACAGCTTCAGCTTTCGGTCCTGGCTCACGACACTTCTACGCTGCCACCGGGGCGAGCCAACGATTACTACGGTGAGACACCGCACACCTGGAGCCCGTACCACCCGAATTATTCCCGGCCACTTGCTGATTACGCGCTTGAGCTGGCCAAGAAATGCCTGGACTGTGAGCCGGTGCTGGGGGCCTTTGAAGACGGACGGCCGCCCTGGATTGACAACGGGCGGGTACCGCCGAGCCTCTACCTGGTCGATGCCTGGGTTAGCTTGTCAGATTCCCATCTGGCCCGGCTGAGCCTGCTGAATCAGATCAGCGAGCCGTGGGTCAGCGTTCTGATTCCCTGGAATAACCAGGACGCCGGAACGAGCGCGATTGAGCGTGATCTTCGGGAGAAGCTGCGCCAGCATCTGGGCCAGAAGCTCGATAGCGTCCCGAGACGCTGCCGGATGGCGGCCGATGGGATCCCGACGCTCCAGGATTTTATCCAGCTCCTGCCAGATATGACGATGATCATGCTGAAGAGATATCGGAAATACGCACCAGCCCATCCGCCCAAGGGCCCTGCGATTGAAAGGCCGCGGCTGAGACGAGCCGACCCTGCGGATTTCGGAGGTTCACCATGAGCGACTCTGGTGACGGCCAGATCGTAACCTTCTACTCCTATAAGGGCGGCACCGGCCGCACCATGGCCATGGCCAACGTGGCCTGGATCATCGCCAGCAACGGGAAGCGCGTCCTCGCCGTTGACTGGGATCTGGAGTCCCCGGGGCTTCACAAGTTCTTCCATCCGTTCCTGGATGAGTCAACCGTTACCGCCACGCCCGGCGTAATAGAGATCATCAACGACTATGCGTCGGCGGCTGTTGGCCCGGCGCCGGACGACGACGACTGGTATGTGGAGTGCGCGCGAGTTGACCGGCATGCCGTGTCCCTGGAATGGGCCTTCCCCGGCGGCGGCAAGCTCGACTTCCTATCGGCCGGGCGGCAGAACCGCGACTACTCCACCGCCGTCTGCTCGCTCGATTGGGATAACTTCTACGATCGGCTCGGGGGCGGCAGGTTCTTCCGTGCGATGCGCGAGGATATGAAGAAGAACTACGACTATGTCCTGATCGACAGCCGTACCGGGCTGTCAGACGTGGCCGACATCTGCACCATCGAGTTGCCCGATGTGCTGACCGTCTGCTTCACGCTCAGCGACCAGAGCATTGAGGGCGCCGCCAACGTCGCCCGCCAGATCAGCGGCCGGTACCGGGACCGTAATATCCGCGTGCTGCCGGTGCCTATGCGCATCGAGGATGGCGAAAAAGAGAAGCTGGACGTTGGCCGGACCCTGGCCCGGATGAGGTTCGAGGGCTTCCCCGTCGGGATGACGCAAGAAGCTTCGGCCCTGTACTGGGCCTCGGTCGAGGTGCCGTACAAGCCGTTCTACGCCTTTGAGGAGGTACTAGCGACGTTCGGCGACGATCCCGGCTCGCCGGCCTCGCTGCTGTCCGCGTTCGAGCGGATTACCGACTCGGTCACTGGCGGCAAGATCACGTGCATGCGGCCAATCGTGGATGACCTCCGGCTGCAGTACAAGGAGATCTTCACCCGCCGCCAGCCGTCCGTGCTGACCCAGGTCTACCTGAGCTACGCGCCCGAGGATCGCATGTGGGCCGACTGGATCGAGGCCGTCCTGACCCGCGCCGGTTTCCGTGTGATCCCCCGCAGCACGATGGCGGCGGCTCCCACGGCGAGCGTCGATCTTCAGGCCGAGCGCGAGCTACAGAATGCTCCGCGGGCCATCGCCGTGCTGTCGTCTCCCTATATGCACTCACCCGAGGCCAGATCCGTCTGGAAAGCCCTGTCCGCCGCGGACGCGGCAGGCACTCACCGGCAGCTCGTGCCGATCCGCGTCAGTGACGTCAGGATCACCGATCCGTTCACCGATTATCCGGTGGTGGACCTGGCCCGGATGGACGGCGGCCAGGCCACCGCGAAACTGCTGTGGGCTCTGGACCGGCCGGCGCAGCCCTTCGGCAGCAGCGCCGCGCAGGCTGAGGAGCCCCGGTTCCCCGGCAAGGTCCCCGCGATCTGGAACGTGCCAGCCAGGAACGCCGACTTCACCGGGCGTGCCGCCACCATGGAAAGACTGCGCGACAAACTCGCTGGCGGCGGGGTGACCGTGGTGGTCGCCCAGGCCCTCTACGGGCTGGGCGGGGTGGGCAAGACCCAGCTCGCCCTGGAGTACGCGCACCGGTTCATGGCCGACTACGACATCCTCTGGTGGGTGCCGTCCGAGCGATCCGAGGAAATCAGCGTGGCGCTCGCGGAACTGGCCCGCAAGATGGGGCTGAAGGTCGGCGACAACGTCGCCGAGGCGGCGGAATCCGCCCTGGAGGAGCTGCGCCGCGACACCACGCCGCACTGGCTGCTCATCTTCGACAACGCCGACGACCCCAAGCAGCTCCAACCCTACCTGCCCACCGGCGCAGGCCACGTCCTCATCACTTCGCGGAACCAGGCCTGGACCCACTCGGCCGAGCCACTGGAGGTTGATGTCTTCACCGGGGACGAAAGTGTCGCCCACCTGCTCCGGCACGTGCCCGACCTTGACCCGGCCGACGCCAAGCGGGTGGCCGACGCCCTGGGGCACCTGCCGCTGGCGGTCGAGCAGGCCAGTGCGTGGCTGGAGCAGACCGGAATGACCGCGCAGGCCTACGTCACTGAGCTCACCACTCAGGCGACCCGGATTCTGGCGCTGAATCAGCCGTCCGACTACCCAATGCCCGTTGTGGCGACCTGGAATCTATCCTTCGACCGGCTCCGGGAACGATCACCGGCCGCCGTCCGCCTCCTGCAACTGCTGGCGTTCTTCTCCCCGGGACCGATCTCCCTGGACCTGCTCTACGGCGACGAGATGAACGCGTCCCTGCTGCCCTTCGACGAAACCCTGAGCGACAAGTTCATGCTCGGCCGGGTGATCCGGGACATCAGCCGGTTCGCACTGGTCAAGGTCGACCAGGGCAGTAACTCTATGCAGATCCACCGTCTGGTCCAGGCCGTGATCCGTTCCCAGATGACCGACGAGGAACAGCTCGCGGCCCACCATGAAGTGCACAAGGTCCTGGCCGGCGCCCGACCCCGCCAGGGCGAGACCGACGATCCGTCGAACTGGTCCACGTACGACATCATCTGGCCTCATCTCGGGCCGTCCGTGGCCGAGGAGTGCGACGATCCGCGGACTCGTCAGTTGCTCATCGACTGGGTGCGATACCAGTGGAAGCACGGCGAGTTCGAGGCCTGCCTGAGCCTGGCGCACCGGCTGCAGAATTTGTGGACCCATCAGCTCGGGCCCGACCACCCGCAGACGCTGCACCTGCAATTTCATATCGCCAACGTGCTGCGGTCGCAGGGCCGGTTCAACGAAGCACGCGACATGGACACCTATGTCCTGGAGCGGCAGCAAGCTGTGCTCGGGGCCGATCATCCGCTCGCCCTGATCACCGCGGGGGGCCTAGGTGCCGACCTGCGTGCGCTCGGTGAATTCCGGGCGGCACTCGAATTGGACCGGCGAACGCACGAGAGTTTCAAGGAACAGTTCGGCGAGGACTACCCGCGAACGCTGTTTGCCGGGCATAACCTGGCCTGCTCGCTGCGCCTGGTCGGCGACTACACCGCGGCGCGCCGGCTGGACCAGGAGACGCTTGACCGCCGGCAGAGGGTGCTGCCCCGTGGTCATCCCTACACCCTCTACTCGGCGGCCAATCTGGCGAACGATATGCGTGCCGCGGGCTCGTTCCGGGAGTCCGTGGAGCTGCTGCGTACCACCTGGGAGGGGTACCGGGCAGTGCTCGGCGACGACATGCTCGACACGCTGCGTACCGCCACGAGCCTGGCCGTCTCACTGCGCAAGGCAGGAAAGCAGTCTGAGGCGATGAATCTGACGCAGGAAACGTACGAGCGTTACAAGCGCCGGTACGGCAGCGACACACCCGATACGCGCTCCTGCGCGATCAACCTCGCCTGCGACTACGCGGCGGTCGACAACATGCCGAAGGCGCTGGGCCTGGTGACCGACGTCAAGGCCGCCCATCAGGCCAGCCTGGGAAACGATCATCCGAACACTCTGGTCGCGGCCAACAACCTGGCGTGCTATCTCCGTTCTATCGGCCGGCTGGACGAGGCGTTCGGGCTGGCCGAGGAAACACTGCGCCGGATGCGGACCAGGCTCGGCGAAATGCACCCGCTGACCCTTTCCTGCGCGGTCAACCTGGCCAACTGCCTCGGCGACGCGGGCGAGCTGGCCGCAGCCGAGGCGCTTGAACGCGAAACGATCTCACGACTGGGAAAAACGCTCGGTGATGATCACCCCGATACTCTGGTCTGCCGGGCTGGCCTCACCGTTACCCTTCGCCAGGTGGGACGGAAAAATGAGGCCGAGGATCTCCGGGCCAATATTCTGGCCGACTTTGAACGGGTGCTGGGAGCAAGCCATCCCGATGGCGTCCAGCTACGCAAGGGGCAGCGGATCAACCGGGATCTGGAACCACAGGTGATCTGACCTTCGGTGCGCCGGCGGTCAGTCGCGCGGCCACCCTTATCCACTCTGTCGCTCCGCGGACAGCCACCGCAGGATGTCGGGAAGTACGTCCAGAGCGCCGAAGTGCGCGGCTCCAGCCTGCACGACGACCGTTGCACTGGGAATCCGGTCCGCCAGCCAGCGGGCGTGGCTGGCGGGGGACAGGTTGTCACTCGCGCCGTGCCAGAGCAGGACGGGAACGGTGACGGTGGCTGGCTCGAATCCCCACGGAGAGTAAAAGGCCATCGCATCGTCAATCCAGCCGAACGCAGACGTCCGCAGGGCCTCGGCGTAGGTCTCCAGCAACATGGAGCGGATGCCCCGATCCGCGACCACCCGCCGGTCCGGAGCGGGCAGGTCCGCCTGGAGGCTGGCCAGCAGGCTCGCGGGGTCGGCCCGGACGGCGTCCGCGGCTGCCTCGGTGAGCGCGGCGAGGCCCGCGTAACCCTTCGCCGCCGCCGTGTGCTCCAGGACGTTCGACTGCGCCATACCGTCATACCAGTCGAGGCCATCGGCGCCACGCGGTGCCAGGCCGACCAGGACGGCCGCCTTGGTCAGCCGCTCGGGCAGCAGCGCGGCGCAGGCGAGGGCGTGCGGGCCACCTCCGGAACGGCCGACGACGGCGAATTTTTCCAAGCCGCAGGCGTCCGCGATGGCCAGTACATCGGTGGCTGCGTCGGCTACCCGCCGGCCTTCGAGACGGTCCGACTCGCCATAACCGGGCCGGTCAAAGGAGATCAGGCGCACGCCCAGGCGGTGCAGAACGGCTGATCGCGGCCGCGGGCCGAGCCGGCTTCCCGGTGTGCCGTGCAGGAGGAAGATGGGTTTGCCGTCAGGGTCGCCGTACATCTGGGTGGAAAGTTGCCGGCCGTCGGCCGTCTTCACCGCCTGCTTCACGATCATTCCCTGTCAGTTTCGTGCCGTTTGCCACCGATGGGCGAATTAATCATCAGCATGCCAGTGCCGATCCGGCAACGGACGGGCGGCAGAGCGGGACGTCCACATGGTGGTCGCCGTCAGCCGGTGCAGCCGACGATGCGCAGCGCGAATTCGCCGTACTCGCGGGCCACGTAGGTGTCCGGGTAGCGCCCGCTGGGCCGGAACCAGGACTTGGCGCCATTGCCCATCTCGAGCACGGCGAAGGCGGCCAGGTCGGGGGTGCGCGTCTGGAAGCGGCCGGCGCGGTGGCCGCTCTCGATGATCCGCCGGACCCGCCCCGCGTACTGGTCCCGCTTGGCCACGATGGCCAGGCGGTTGACGGGTTCCAGGCCGCGCACCTCGTTGTTGCACACCGTCACCTCGGCCGGGTAGCGCAGGAAATCCAGCACCAGCGACTCCGTCGCCCGCCGCAGTTGCTCGGCCACGTCATCGATCCCGGCGAGAGCCTCGTCGAGGGCGGCGATGGCCCGGTCCATCGCCTTGTCCATGATCGCGTACAGGATCTCCTGCTTCGAGGCCACATGGTTGTACAGGCCGGGCGCGCTCACCCCGAGCGCCTCGGCGATGTCCTTCATGGATGTGCCGCGATAGCCGCGATCGGCGAACAGCGCGCAGGCGGAGTCGACGACGGTGGCCCGGGTAGCCGCGGTTGACCTCTGCACACCCAGAAGCCTAAGGTTAATGAACGTTAATTCGAAGACAGGCGCTGCGTGCGGCCGCCGGTGCAGGCGAGGAGACCGCATCCATGAGCTGGGAACTCGACCGCGAGCACGCCAACCTCACCTGCTCGCTGCCGAAGACGCGTACCGGCAAGATCATGCGGCGGCTGCTGCGGGACGTCGTGGAGCACGGCGGCCCGCAGGGTGACACCAGCGCCATGGAGGATCTGGCCGGGCTGCAGGCGGTGCAGCAGGCCGTGGCCGCCGAAGCCGCCCCCACGGCGTGATAGGGGTGTCCGGACTCTGGTTCGAGCAGCTCGAACCCGGCCTGCGGGTGGAGCACGCCACGACGCGCACCGTCACCGAGACCGACAATGTGCTGTTCACGACGATGACCATGAACCCGCAGCCGCTGCACCTGGACGCGGAGTTCGCGGCGACCACCGCGTTCGGCCGGCCGCTGGTGAACAGCCTGTTCACCCTGGGTCTGGTGGTCGGCCTGGCCGTCCCCGAGCTGACCCTCGGCACCACCGTGGCCAACCTCGGCTTCTCCCGGGTGGACTTCCCGGCCCCGGTGTTCACCGGCGACACCATCCACGTGGTAACCGACGTCGTCGAGGCCCGCCGGTCGCGGTCCCGGTCCGGCACCGGGATCGTCACGTTCGAGCATCGCGGCATCAACCAGCGCGGGGAGACGGTCTGCGTGGCCGTGCGGGCAGCGATGATGCGGTGCCGCCCGGAACCCGGGCCCGGTGCGGAGCATCCGGACCCGGAAGGCCGTCCGGCCCCGGAGCGCGGGCCGGCGCTGGGGCAGTAGTGAGGGTGCCATGCCGGAACTGAGCCGCGTCCGCAGCATGCTGTTCGTGCCAGGGACCCGGGCCGACATGATCGCGAAGATCCCCCGCTTCGCACCCGACGTGGCGATCGTCGATCTGGAGGATGCGGTCGCGCCAGCGGACAAGGCGGCCGCCCGGCGCACCGCCGCCGCGGCGATCGACGCCCTGGACCCGGACGGCCCGAGCACCGTGCTGGTCCGCGTCAACCCGGTCGGCACGCCGTGGTTCGCCGCCGATGTCGCGGCCGCCGCGGGCAGTGCCGCGGCCGGTGTCGTCGTGCCCAAGCTGGCCACCCGGCCGCAGCTGGGCGAGGTCACCCGCGCGCTCGCGGAGCACTCCTGGGCCGTTGCGCTGATCATCGCCGGCATCGAGACCGCGCTCGGCGTCGCCGACGCGCGGAGCCTGCTGGCGGACGGGCGAGAGGGGCCCGGGGCGCCCGGCAGCCTCAGCGGAGCCTACTTCGGCGCGGAGGACTACATCGCCGACATCGGCGGCCGGCGCAGCGCCGGGGGCGACGAGGTGCTGTACGCCCGCAGCCAGGTGTGCCTGGCCGCTTATCTGGCCGGCGTTCCCGCCATCGACCAGGTGGTCGTCGATATCGCCGACGACAATCAGTTCCTGGCCGACGCGCGCCGCGGTCAGAGCCTGGGCTATCAGGGCAAGATGTGCATCCATCCCCGTCAGGTCGGGCTGGCCCACCAGGTGTTCACGCCGGCCCCGGAGGAACTGGCGCACGCCCGGGCTGTGGTCGCGGCCGGTGAGGCGGGGGTCGCGGTGGTCGACGGCCAGATGGTCGACGACGTGCACGTGCGGATGGCCCGCGCCGTGCTGGCGCGCGCCCCCGGGACACGAATCCCCGGGACACGAACCCCCGGGACACGAACCCCCGGGACACGAACCCCCGGGACACCCGGCCCGGCTGCGGCGCCGTGAGCCCGCCGCGGACCGCCAACTTCAAACGGGTGCTGATCGCCAACGGCTTCGGCCCCCTGGCCCGCGCGCGAGCAGGCCCGGGCGCGGCTGGAGCGGGCCACACCACGGCCCGGGGATGTTGCGCGGTCAGGTGGCATTGAGCAGGTCGCGGGCGGCCGACTCGATGTGCTGAGCATCGACCCCGGCCGCGGCCAGCAGTTCATCCCCGGTGCCCGAGCCTGGCATCTGCCGGACGGCCAGGTGTGTCACCCACAGCTTCTGCGGGCCCGCCTCCAGCAGGGCGTCGGTGACGGCGGAGCCGAGCCCGCCTTCTGGGTGGTGGTCTTCGGCTACGATCAGGCGGCCGTTGGTCACCGCCGCGGCGGCGACGAGTGTCTCGGTGTCGATGGGCTTAACCGAGTACAGATCGATGACACGGGCGTGGATGTCGTCCGCGGCCAGACGATCGGCGGCGGCCAGGCAGGCGTGCAAGGTCACCCCCGCACCGATCAGCGTCACCACGTCCCGCTGACTCGAGCGCAGGACCTTCGACCCCCCGATGGGAAAGGTTTCCGTGCCGCCGTACAGGACCGGGTAGCTCCCGCGGGTGGTCCGCAGGTAGCTGACGCCGGCCCGGTCGGCCATCGCGTGCACGAGGGCGGCCGTGCTCGTGGCGTCGCTCGGGTACAGCACCGTTGACCCGTGCACCGCGCGCATCATGGCCAGGTCTTCCAGCGCCATCTGGGACGGGCCGTCGGCGCCGATCTCCACACCCGAGTGGGAGCCCGAGAGCCGGACGTTCGCCTGCGAGATGGCCGCCATCCGGATGAAGTCGTAGGCACGGGTGAAGAAGGCGGCGAAGGTGGAGGCGAAGGGGACATAGTGCCGGGCACTGAGCCCGACGGCCGTGGCGACAAGCTGCTGCTCGGCGATGAACATCTCGAAGTAGCGTCCCGGGTACGCCTTTGCGAACTCGTCCGCGTGGGTGGAGTTGCTGACTTCGCCGTCCAGGGCCACGACCCGGGGATTCTCAGCGCCGAGGTCGACGAGGGCGTCGCCGTACGCCTTGCGCGTCGCGACCTGGTCGCCGATCGAGTACGTCGCCGCCGGCCCGGCTGCCCCCGCGCCGCCCGTTGCCGCCGCCGCTGGGGGCTTCGGAGCCGGACTGGGCCGGGGGCCCCGGATGGTCAGCTGGCGCTCACCGCCGAGCTCGGCGATCGCGCGGTTGGCCATGTCCGCGGGAAAGGGCCTGCCGTGCCAGCCGTTCTGGTCTTCGACTTCGGAGAACCCGCGCCCCTTGATGGTGCGGGCCAGCACCACGGTCGGCTGGTGGCCGGACGTGTCCCCCGCGGCGGCCAGGGCGTGGTCGATCTCGGCCAGGTCGTGTCCGTCGATGGTCAGGACCCGCGCGCCGAACGCCTCCGCCCGCCGGGCGTAGGCCGCGAGGTCCCACTGCAGCTCGGTGGGCCCGCGCTGGCCGAGCCGGTTGACGTCGACGATCGCAATCAGGTTGGACAACTGGTAGTACGAGGCTTTGTCGATGGCCTCCCAGATGGAGCCTTCCGCCATCTCGCTGTCCCCGCACAGCACCCAGACCCGGAACGGGAGCCGATCGAGGTACTTGCCGGCCAGGGCGACCCCCACCCCGTCCGGGAGTCCCTGGCCCAGGGATCCGGTGGCGACGTCCACCCACGGCAGTACCGGCGTGGGGTGACCCTCCAGCCGCGACCCGAAGCGGCGATACCCGGTCATCAGCTCCTCGTCGGACACCACCCCGACCGCCTTGTAGATGGAGTAGAGCAGCGGGGACGCATGGCCCTTGGAGAAGATCAGGTGGTCGTTGGCGTCACTGCGCGGGTTGTCCCAGTCATAACGCAGGTGCCGGCCGATGAGCACCGCCAGCAGGTCGGCGGCGGACATGCTCGACGTGGGATGGCCCGACCCGGCGCTGGTGCTGGACCGGACAGAATCAACCCGCAGCTGAGCGGCGAGTTCCGCGGCTTCGGCGAGGTCGATCCCGGGAAGCGACTGAGGCGTACTGGCCATGTCAGAGACTCTTTCCCCTTGATCGTCGGGTAGCCATCGAACAACCGGCGGGCCGTCGTTGTCCAGTCTTCCAGTTTGTCTACCGGGACCGTCGTCCCGGCGGCCCGGGACTTGCGGCCCTGCCTGGCCGCTGAGCCGCCCGCCACGCTCACAGTGACCGGGTGCCACGCCGGCCTCACGCAGAAGGGTCATGGACATGAGCGGATCGAACATGGTCGCCATCCTCGCGCCGGTTGTGGCGCTGCCCCTGATGGCGTTCTGGCTGATCATGGTGTTCCACGCTGACAGCCACCCCGGCTACCGTCACCGCCCGCCACTGCCCGTGCCGGACGCCCTGGCGGCCGCTTCGCCCGCGCCGCGGCCGGAGGTGACGCCGGAACCGCCCGGTGAACGGGCGCCTGCCGGGGGCCCGGACGCCGCGGTCCGGCAGCATGAGGACAAGGGCAAGGTCCCCGCGGGGCTTTAGCGGACAAGGCAAGGTTTCCGCGGGGCGTTGGGGGACACGGTCAACATTCGCGGAACGCTTAGCGCCGTGCCCCCGCTGGCAAAGGCACCTCCGTCAGGCCGGGCAGGTCTATGGTTCAGGTCCTTCCGGCGTCGACCGTCGCGCATGGCCGCCGGTGGCCGGCACGTCTGCCGCGCCCTCCCTCAGATTGCGGTCCACCCGGTGTGGCCAGCGGTATTACAGTGGCATTTCCCGTGGCAGATAGGCCTTTCGCCCCTGGCTGCGCCGTCGCCGCAGGTCAAGCTTGATCTCGCGGGTGATGTCCCGCAGCGTCCGCACGCAGCCGCAACCCGGGGGAGGCGGGATGGATGAAATTGCGGTCCCGGCTCTCCCGTGGCGCGCTCGTCGCCATAGCGCTGGCGGTGCTCACCGGCGTGGGCATCGTGGGCTACCTGAGCTTCGGCTACCCGCCGTGGGTGGCGGTGTCCATGACGTTGCTGACGCTGACCACGGTCGGGTTTCCCCCGGGGAGTCATCTCTCGACCGGCGAACTGGTGTTCACCGCCGGGCTGGCCTTCCTCGGCGTCGGCCTGTTCTTCGTCATCCTGGCCCTGGCCGCCGCGGCGATCGTGGAGGGCCGGGTCAGCCTGTTTTCGCGGAGCCGCCGCATGCGCCGCCGCCTTGACCAGCTGCACGGGCACTTCATCGTGTGCGCCTACGGGCGGGTCGGCCGGGCCGTCGCGGGAGAACTGGCCGCCGGGCATCTGCCGTTCGTCGTCGTGGACAGCAACGCCGGGCTGAAGGCGGATCTGGAGCAGGAGGACTGGTGCTACCTGATCGGCGACGCCTCGGACGAGGCGGTGCTCCGGAAGGCGGGGATCGAGCGCGCCCAGGGACTGATCTGCGCGGTCGACTCGGATGCGGAGAACGTCTTCATCACCATCGTCGCCCGCTCCCTCAGCCAGGAGCTGCTCATCGTCGCCCGGGCCGCGCGCGAGCAGTCGGCCGACCGGCTGTACCGGGCGGGCGCCACCCACGTGGTCTCGCCGTACGCGACCAGTGGCCGGCGGATGGCGAACCTGGCCGTCCGGCCGCACGTGGTCGAGTTCTTTGATGTCGCCCGGGCCGGGCACCACGACCTGCGGCTGGAGGAGCTGGCGATCACCGAGGGGTCCCCGCTGGTGGGCCGGACCATCAAGGAACTGCGCGGGCCGGCCGTGCCGCTGCTGGTCCGTCACCCCAACGGGCAGCTGATCGCCAGCCCGGCCCGTGACCTGCGCCTGCAGGCCGGCGACGTGCTGGTCATCTTCGGTGAGGCCGCGGACCTGAGCCCGGTCGACCGCGGCTGAGGTCCGGGCACTGGTTAGCCTTCGGCCGGCCCGGGATGCTATGTACGATACGAGGTAGCGTCCCGCTCAGCTGCCACCGGCCGCGGCCCAGCGGCCCGTCGGCCCCCGCGGCCCGGACAGGCGGGCGACCCCGGAGGTGCATCGCAGTGACCCACGAACCCGAGACGGCCATCCTCGCCGGGGGGTGCTTCTGGGGAGTGCAGGATCTCGTCCGCAAACTCCCCGGCGTGATCTCCACAAGAGTCGGCTATACCGGTGGCGACGTGCCGAACGCCACCTACCGGAACCACCGTGGGCACGCCGAGGCCATCGAGATCACCTTCGACCCGGAGAAGATCTCCTACCGGGATCTGCTCGAGTTCTTCTTCCAGATCCACGACCCGACCACGCGGAACCGGCAGGGCAACGACATCGGGACGAGCTACCGGTCGGCCATCTTCTACACCAGCGACCAGCAGAAGCAGATCGCCGAGGACACCATCGCCGACGTCGATGCCTCGGGTCTGTGGCCGGGCAAGGTGGTCACCGAGGTCGAGCCTGCTGGTCCGTTCTGGGAAGCCGAGCCAGAGCACCAGGACTACCTGGAGCGCTATCCCGACGGCTACACCTGTCACTTCGTCCGCCCGGGCTGGAAGCTGCCGCACCGTTCGGACAAGGTCACGCAGTGACGGAGCATGCCCGGCTGCGGCTGCGGCTGCGCCGGGGCATGCGCTGATCAAGCCGTCGCCTGGATCTGCCTCTGCGGCATGCTCGGAGTGAAGACGTACACGTTCGGGTCGGCTCGCTGCCGTTCACGAAGGCCAGGGTGTCGTGTCAATATCTGTGTGCAAAGAGGCCGGACGCCACGGCCGCGCGGATGGCCGTCTGGACACCGCGTGCACGGCGGTTAGTGGCGGGGCACGAACTCGCCGGACGTGTGCCCGCCGAGTGGCGCCCGGCCGGACGGGTCATCGTCGGCTGGGGCCTGCGGAAGGCGGAAGGCGGCCCGGCATCGGGTGATGAGCTCTCGCAGTGCCGGTGACACCGCGAGGGTCCAGATCAGCGCAAGAACGGCGGGAGTCCGGATGTCGTCGATGACGACCGCCGTTGGCCTGCCGTGCACCGTCCCGGCCATGGACTCGCTCAGGATGCCCACGCCCAGTCCGCGCTGCGCGAGCTGCGTGATCGCTTCTCCCGCGCTGGCCTGCACGGCGATGACGGGCCGGATGCCCTGGGTGGCGCAGGCGTCGTCGAGGACGCCGCGCAGGCCGGTACCGGGCGGCATGCAGACCAGCGGATGAGCGCATACCTCGCGCAGGCTCAGGTGCGGATGACCGAGCAGTGGATGGCCCGGAGGGATTACCGCGGCCAGTCGCTCGCTGGCGACCGTGTAGGACCCGACCCCGGCTGGCGGCTCAGCCGCCGTGCCGACCAGCGCGAGGTCGATCTCGCCGGCCCGAACGCCGTCCACCAGCTGATCGGAGCCGCGCTCGGTCAGCGTGATGTCCACCCCGCCGTGCACGTGGTGGAAGGCGGCCAGCGCGTCGAACAGCGGAGTGACGGTGCAGCCGGTCACCATGCCCACCGAAAGCCGGCCTCGAAGCAGCCCGTTCACGTCGTCGGCGGCCCGCCGGGCCGCAGCCGCCGCGGCCAGCGCAGCCCGCGCGTGCTCCAGTACGGCTGCGCCCGCGCTGGTCAGCGTGGCCCGGCGCCCGGATCGGTCGATGAGCTCGATGCTGAGTTCGTGCTCGAGCTGCCGGATCTGGGCGCTGACGCCGGACTGGCTGATCCGCACCCGCTCGGCCGCGCGGGTGAAGTTCGCCTCCTCGGCGACGGCGACGAGATACTCCAGCTGCCGCAGTTCCATGACTAGTAATTCTAGACTTCAAAAGAACAATCTGTTGGACTTCTTATCACGGGCTAGGCAAGCTGAGAAATAGATCACTTCAGACCGGAAAGGAGCTGCCATGACGGCGCACGAGAAGGCCATGAGCCCCGAAGACATCACCCGGCTATTCGTCGAACGTTCCAACGCCGGCGACGCCGACGGTGTCGCGGCCCTGTACGAGGAGGACGCCGTGCTCGCCTACCCGCCCGGGTCGCAGACCGTCGGGCGTGAGGCCATCCGCGCGCTGTGGGCCACGGTGCTGGCCAGCGCCCCGCATTTCGAGCCGGAGACGCCGCTGCCTACCCTGATCAGGAACGAGCTGGCGCTGACGTCAACCCCGCCACGGGACGGCGCGGGAGCCCGGGCGCAGGTTGCCCGGCGCCAGCCGGATGGCAGCTGGCTTCGCGTGCTGGACCAGCCGGAGTTCACTCGGCCGTGACCCACGGCCTCGTCCACCGGGTGCGGCCCCTTCGCGCCCGGTGCGACGTTCCGGGTGGGAAACTGGCCGGTGCGGGCACGACTGATTCAGGAGGCTCGCTATGAACGGTGACGTCAGCGGCGGAAGTTTCCCGCTCACCGGGAACCTGACCCTCACCCGGATAGGCTTCGGCGCGATGCAGCTGGCCGGGCCGGGCGTGTGGGGACCGCCGCTCGATCGCGGCGCCGCGCTCCGCGTGCTGCGCAGGGTCGCCGAGCTGGGCCTGACGCACATCGATACGGCCGGCTTTTACGGCCCGGACATTGTTAACGACCTGATCCGGGAAGCGCTTCACCCCTACCCGGAAAGCCTGCACATCGTCACCAAGGTCGGGTACCGCCGCACCCGCGACCGGTCCTGGCGCCCGGCCCTGTCCCGGGAGGATCTCATCGCTTCGGTGCACGGCAATCTCCGGCACCTGGGGCTCGAGGCCATCGACGTCGTCAACCTGCGGGTCGGGAGCCCGGAGGGGCGCCCGGCGCCCGGTTCGGTCGCCGAGCCGTTCGGCGTTCTGGCCGAGCTGCAGAGCCAGGGGCTGATCCGGTACCTGGGGCTCAGCAACGCCACCCTGGACCAGCTGGCCGAGGCGCGGACGGTGGCGCGCGTCGTCTGCGTCCAGAATCGGTACAGCCTGGCTCACCGGGAGGATGACCCGCTGCTCGACCAGTGTGCGGCCGACGGCATCGCCTTCGTCCCGTTCTTCCCGCTGCGCGGTTTCTCCCCGGCGCAGGCGGCCACGCTGGACGAGGTCGCGGCGCTGCTGGGCGCCTCCGCCCAGCAGGTCGCGCTGGCCTGGCTGTTGCACCGCTCCCCGAACATCCTGCTGATCCCCGGGACATCCTCCGAGGCGCACCTGCGTGAGAATGTGAACGCGGCCAACCTGAGCCTGCCCGGGCACGCCCGGGCCGCCCTTAACGCCAGCGTCGGCTTAGCCTAGATAGACCAGTCTGTCTAATGTGTACCGAACGGGCGACCCGGGACCGCCGAAGCGCGGGTGCAGGGTCTGCACCAGCCATGCCACCGCCTGCAGCGGATTGCCGAGCGCCGCGGCGTGCCATCTCCATCCCAGATAGCTGGTGGTTGGCAGGTGACGAAATTCATCAGATGGCGGCGGCGATGATCTCCTGCCCCTGCTTCTGGATCGCAGCAAGATCGTCAGGCCCGCGGAAGGACTCGGCGTAGAGCTTATAGACGTCCTCGGTGCCCGATGGGCGGGCGGCGAACCAGCCGGATGCGGTGACGACCTTGAGGCCGCCGATCGCGGCGCCGTTGCCGGGGGCCTCGGTCAGTGCCGCGGTGATCTTCTCGCCCGCGAGTTCGCTGGCCGTGACCTGTTCCGGGGAGAGCTTGGCCAGCGCCGCCTTCTGCTCCCGCGTGGCTGCGGTATCGATGCGGGCGTAGGCGGGCGCCCCGTAGCGCTCGGTCAGCTCGCTGTAGAGCTGCGACGGTGAACGGCCGGTCACAGCCGTGATCTCCGAGGCGAGCAGGGCGAGGATGATCCCGTCCTTGTCCGTGGTCCACACCGATCCGTCGCGTTCCAGGAACGACGCCCCCGCGCTCTCCTCACCGCCGAAGGCCACGGACCCGTCCAGCAGCCCGGGCACGAACCATTTGAACCCGACCGGAACCTCCAGCAGCGGCCGGCCCAGGCCCTCGGCGACCCGGTCGATCATCGACGAGCTGACCAGGGTCTTGCCCACGGCGGCATGGGGTGGCCAGCCGTCCCGGTGCCGGAAGAGGTAGTCGATGGCCACCGCAAGGTAGTGGTTGGGGTTGAGCAGCCCCGCGTCCGGGGTGACGATGCCGTGCCGGTCGGCGTCGGTGTCGTTCCCGGTGGCGATCGTGAACTCGTGCTGGCGGTCGATCAGGCTGGCCATCGCGTACGGGGATGAGCAATCCATCCGGATCTTGCCGTCCCAGTCCAGGGTCATGAACCGGAACGTGGGGTCGACGTGGGGGTTGACGACGTTCAGGTCCAGGCCGTACCGCTCGCCAATTTCGCCCCAGTAACCGACGCTCGCCCCGCCGAGCGGGTCAGCGCCGATATGGATCCCGGCGTTCTTGATCGCGGCTAGGTCCACGACCCGGTCCAGCGCCGAGACGTAGTTGTCGAGGAAGTCGAACGTCCCCGTGGTATCGGCCGCGGCCGCCCGGGCGTACGGGATCCGGCGCACCCCCCTGAGCCCGTCGGCGAGCAGCTCGTTCGCGCGGTCCTGGATCTGCCGGGTGATGTCGGTGCCAGCGGGGCCGCCGTCGGGCGGGTTGTACTTGAAACCGCCGTCCGGCGGCGGATTGTGCGAGGGAGTGACGACGATCCCGTCGGCGCGGGGGCCCTTACCGGATAGGTTGTCCGCCAGGATCGCACGGGAGACGGCGGGGGTCGGCGTGTACCCGCCCCGCGCGTCGGTCAGCACGTGCACGCTGTTCGCGGCCAGCACCTCCAGCGCACTGACCTGGGCCGGATCGGACAGTGCGTGCGTGTCAGCGCCCAGGTACAGCGCCCCGTCGATCCCCTGGGCGGCGCGGTACTCACAGATCGCCTGGGTGGTGGCCAGAATGTGGTCCTCGTTGAACGTCGCCGTGAACGCGGATCCGCGGTGACCCGAGGTACCGAACGACACCCGCTGCACGGGGTCCGCGGGATCGGGATGGACCGTGTAGTACGCCGTGACCAGCTTCGCGACGTCCACCAGATCCTCAGCAGCAGCGGGCTGTCCCGCACGTGGATCCACCATGCCGTCATCTTGACACGTGCGGCCGCCCATGGGCACCCGGGGCGCAGCACCTTCGAACGGCGGCGAGGCGAGACGCACCGAACGACGGCAAAGCGAGCGGGGCCGCGGACCAGGTCCGCGGCCCGACGTGTCATGTGCTGGTCAGGTCCCGAATGCCTGGAATTCCCACGGGGAGTATCCGTAGCCGGTGGCACGGATGGTGCCGTACATGCGGATGCAAGAGCCGGCCCCGGCGCAAGATCAGTCCCGGCGCGCGATGCGGTCCTCGATGGCCCGAACGCCCTCGCGGAAGGCGGGGCGCCCCGCGGACCACCGCTGCGCCGCGGTCTCTTCCGCTAGCGCGTCCGCGTGCGTCGGGGTGGACAGTGCGGACCGCAGCGTGGTCACGAACCGCTGCACGTACACCTTCTCCTGGTGCGCCAGGCGCTGGCCGAGTGCGACGGCCGCATCCACCAGGCCCTCCCGGACCAGCTTCGCGGCCAGGCCCGCGTCCACGGCGCCCTGGGCGTCCCAGACCTCGCCGAATAGGCAGGCGAGCGTGGCTTGCTGCTGGCCGACCGCGCGGGCCAGCATCCAGGCGTGGCCACCGCCCGGGTGCAGCCGCAAGGCCGTGAAGCGCGTGTCGAACAGCGCCCCCGGGCCGGCCAGCCGCACGTCGCAGGCCAGCGCGAGATTGAACCCGGCCCCGACGGCCGGCCCGTTGACGGCGGCGATGGTCGGCAGTGGGCAGTCCCGCACCCGCAAGAAGCCCTGGTAGACCGTTTCCACGTCGTCAAACTCGCCGACGGCGGCTCCCCGCAGCGTCGCCACTTCCGCCCCCGCGCAGAAGGCGCTCCCGGCTCCGGTGACCACGACACACCGGGTCACGTCGTCGCGCTCGGCACGATCCATAGCCGCGGCCAGGGCGTGCACCAGCTGGCTGCTGAAGACATTACGGCGCGTCGGGTCGTTGAGGGTCACCACCGCGACGCCGTCCCGCTGCTCCAGCCTGACCAGGTCATCTGCGCCGTCTGGCACCTGCCTCGCCTCCTTTGGTCAACGCCCGACAGTACCGGTAGGCCCGCTCTCACCGGGTCAGCTGACGGGCCATCCAGTCGGCGCGGTAAGGACGGTGCGCCACTCTTGCGCACGATTGCAATCCAATCCGGTGATGCCCCAGAGGCCGTTGACAAAGCGGTGGCGCTTAAGACACGCTCGCTGCGCAAACGATTGAGAAGAGTCACATCGCCGCTGGCCGGCGCCCCGCGGGCCGGCCGGGATGGTGATCCACCACGGCTTCGGACGCGGTAGACGCGAGGGGTGGCCGATGGCCAGGACAGACCTAACCCACCGGCTGGGCTGGCTCGGCACCGGCCGGATGGGCTCCGCGCTGGCGCTGCGACTGCTGGCGGCCGGATGTGACCTAACGGTATACAACCGGACGAAAGCCAAAGCCGAGCCGCTCGCGGCCCGGGGGGCCAGCATCGCCAACACGGCCGCGGGCCTCGGTGCAGCCGATATCGTCTTCGTCACGGTGGGCGGGTCGGACGATCTGATGGACGTGCTGCTCGGCCCACGGGGCCTGATCACGGCCCCGTCCGTGCCCGCGATCGTGGTCGACTGCTCGACCGTCTCCGCCGAGGCCTCCGAGCAGGTCCGGGAGCGCCTGGCCGAGCGCGGCATCGCACTGCTCGCCGCCCCGGTGATGGGCAACGCGAAGGTGGCCGAGGCCGGACGGCTCACCCTGGCGGTCTCCGGCCCGCGCGAGACGTTTGAACAGGCCCGCCGGTACCTGGACCTGGTCGGCGCCGCAGCCACGTACGTCGGCGAGGGGGAGACTGCCCGGATTGTGAAACTGTGCCACAACCTCCTGCTGGGGGTCGTGACTCAGTCGCTGGCCGAGGTCGCGATCCTCGCCCAGCAATACGGGGTCAGTCGGCACGCGCTGCTGGAGTGCCTCAACAACAGCGTGATGGGCTCCACGTTTTCCCGCTACAAGACGCCCGCGCTGGTGAACCTCGACTTCCATCCGACATTTACCGCGTCCCTGCTGCGCAAGGACTTCGACCTCGGGCTGGCAGCAGCACGGGAACGCGAGGTCCCGCTGCCGGTGGCTGCTACGGTGCACCAGATCATCCAGAGCCTGATCGGTCGCGGCCACGGTGGCGAGGACTTCGCTGCGCTGCTGCAGATGCAGGCCGACTCGGCCGGGGTTTCCCTGGTCAGCGAGAACGTGCAGGTACCGGACGGGCTGGAGCCCGACCACGCCGACGGGAGACCGGGCGCGCTCGGAGGGCCTGGCGGGCCCCATCCAGATGCGGGGGGATCAGCATGAGCAAAGACGGTCCTGCCGGTGGCGCAGAACGCACGGGCGGGCCTGCGGCTGGCCACCCACGGGATGGTCCTCGAAAACGGCCGGGTGCGGCTGACCGGCAGCGGGCGCGAGGCGCTCGAGCACCCGGAGATCGGAGCCCTCCTCACCAAGTTCCCGGCGGAGGAACTGCTGGTGGCGGGCCGCAAGTACTGGACCGCCGGAGGCGGGCTGGACACGCTGCGGGAAAGCCGGTCGCACCTGAACACCCCGGCCGGGCGCGGGGAGGTACGCGGGGAGGTGGGCGGGCGCTCAGGCGGCCAAAGCGGCGTAGCGGCCGTTGCCGGCGACGAGGCTGGTATGGGTGCCGGCCTCGGCGACGTGGCCGTGGTCCAGGACGACGATCTGATCGGCGTTGCGCACGGTGGAAAGCCGATGGGCAATCGTGATCGTGGTGCGGCCCCGGGCCAGGGCGTCGAACGCCTTCTGGACAGACCGTTCGGTTTCGGTGTCCAGGGCACTGGTGGCCTCGTCCAGCACGAGCACGCGCGGGTCGCGCAGCAGGGTCCGGGCGATCGCGATCCGCTGCTTCTCGCCGCCGGAGAACCGGTGCCCGCGCGAGCCGACCATGGTGTCGTAACCGTCGGGCAGGCTGGCGATGAGGCCGTGGATCTGGGCGGCGCGCGCCGCGTCCTCGATCTCGGCGTCGGTGGCCCCGGGCCTGGCGTAGCGCAGGTTCTCCCGCACCGTGGTGTGCAGCAGGTAGGTCTCCTGGCTGACCACGCCCACGATCGCGGCGAGGTCGGCGAACCGCATGTCACGGAGGTCGATGCCGTCGATGCGGACGCTGCCGCTGCCGGGATCGTAGAGCCGGGCGATCAGCGACGCCAGCGTAGTCTTGCCCGATCCGGTCTCGCCGACCACGGCGAGCGTGCTCCCGGCCGGGACGTCCAGGTCGGCGCCGGTGACGGCCGGCCGGTCGGCGCCGGGGTAGGTGAAGCTGACGTCGGTGAAACGGACGTGCCCGGTGACCTGGGCCGGATCGATCTCGACCGGGTGGGTGGGCTCGCCGACCTCGACAGGCAGGTCGAGGTACTCGAAAATCCGGGCGAACAGCGCCAGCGAGCTGATCACGGACACGCCGGTGTTGAGCAGGCCGGTCAGCGGCCGGAACAGGCTGTTCTGCAGGGTGGTGAAGGCGATCAGGGTGCCGATGGTGACCGTGCCGGCGCTGACCGGGAGGCCGGCGGCGAGGTAGATGATCGCGGGTATCGCGGCGAAGATGATGCTCAGTGAGGCCATCCGCCAGCGCCCGGCCAGCTGAGAGCGCAGCTCGAGATCGATCAGCCGGGCCGAGGAGGCCGTGAACCGCTCGACCAGCGACGGGCCGGTGCCCATGGTCTTGGCCAGCTGGACGCCGTTGATCGACAGCCCTTCCTCAATGGTGACGTTGAGGTCGGCCAGTTCGCGCTGCTGCTCGGTGGTGATGGCGCGGCGCATGCGGGCCACCTTGCGGGTCAGGTAGATGGCTGGCGGCATCACGACCAGCGAGATCAGGGAGAGCCGCCACGACAGGGCCAACATGGCGACCGCGGTGGCGACCGCGGTGGTGAGGTTGGAGGCGATGGAGGTGGCGGTGGAGGTGACGACCGATTCCATGCCGCCGATGTCGTTGGTGATCCGGGACTGGACCTCGCCGGTCCGCGTCCGGGTGAAGAATGCGATGGACTGCCGCTGCAGGTGAGCGAAGACGCTGGTGCGCAGCTCGTGCATGACCTGCTGGCCGACCCGGGTACTGATCCACGTTTGGACGACGCCGAACGCGGAGGTGATGGCGGCCACGGCGACCATGCCGATCACTAGCCAGGCCAGCAGCGGCAGGTTCTTGGCAGGCAGCGCGGTGTCGATCACCGCGCGGAGCAGGAACGGCGAGGCCAGCCCGACGAGGGACGAGGCGACGATGATGGCGGTGACAATGGCCAGCGGCCAGCGGTAGGGGAGGAACAGCCGCCCGATGCGGCGCAGCGACACGTCGCGGGCCTGCGCCTTCTCCGCGGCGGTGATGGATTTCGGGCCGCGAGTCCGGCCCGTGTTACTGGTGTCTCGATTCGTGTGGGTGGACTCCAAGTGCTTCTCGATTCTGCCGGGTGGGCCGGTGCCGGATGCGCGGACCCTGGGAACGTCTATACTGAGGTAACCTCAATGTGAGGCTACAACATGAAACGCTGGTAGACTATTCCACATGGCCGAGCAGGGTAATACGAGGCGCGTTCGCGAATCAGCCGGCGAGGAGCCGCTATCCGAGGCCTTCTGGGCGGTCGCGCGGCGGCTGCGCGAAATGTCCCAGGAGACCCTGGCGCCGTGGGACATCAGTCCGTCCCACCTGCGCGCGCTGCGCATGCTGAAGCGGTACGGCACGATGCGCCTGTCGGAATTGTCGGACCATCTGCACATCGCGCCCCGCTCGGCCACCGAGGTCGTGGACGCGCTCGAATCCCGCGGCCTGGTCCAGCGGAGTCCGGACCCCGGAGACCGGCGCGCCACCCTGGTCGAGGTAACCGGCCAGGGCGCCACCATCCTCGAGGCGATCCGGGCGGCCCGCGGGACCGAGGCCGAACGGGTCTTCGGCCGGCTCAGCGCGGCGGATCGCACCGACCTCGCCCGCATCCTCCGCGCGCTCCAGGACTGATCCGCTGGCGGTGAGAGGGACGGAGGTGACCGGTGGGGCTAGCCTGGAAGGCTCACCCGTCTGCCCGGCTGGCCGTGCTCCCGCCGGGAAATGACGGGCCAGCGCACGGTCGTTGTGGTGTCCCGCGCCGCCTACAGGCCGGGCTTCTTGACCGTGGCGGTGCCGTCGACGACCATTTCACCCTTCTGGTTCGACACGGTAGTCCGGAGCTTGATGATCCGTTTGTCGTCGCGTTTCTCGGTCACGGTCACGGTGACGGTCACGGTGTCGCCAATCTTGACCGGAGCGGTAAATTTGAGGTCCTGGCCGAGGTAGATGGCGTTCGACCCGGGTAGCTGCATCCCCAGCACCGCCGAGATCAGGCCCGCCATGAGCATCCCGTGTGAGATCCGCTCCCCGAACATCGACTGCTGTGCGTATTCGGCATCGACATGAACCGGATTGAAGTCCCCGGTGATGCCGGCGAAGTTGACGATGTGCGCTTCGGTGATCGTCCTGCTGAGCGACGCGTTATCACCGATCTTGATATCGGAATAGGCTAGCTCGGGCATATTCTCGCTCCGCCTTTCACGGTATGAACGCCGGCGTTCCCTGCGCGGGTGCAGATTAACTCTTCCGTGCGCTGGGGGATATACCTGGTCCGGGCCACTATCAAGCGTTCGCTTAACTGTTTCGCGTAATTCTTAATAGACAATTCAGGCCAGTGTGGCGGATACTTGGGAGGAGAAGCCGCAGCGCAGCGGCCGGGACAGGGCCCGCGGCCCGGACATTCGCACATGGGTGCCGCCACCAGCGTGGCGGCACGGTCTCTCCGGACGCCCTGCGCCCCAGACGCAAGGTACGGCCAGGAGGCAACCATGAAAGAAATCCTTAACACCATCCTCGATCCCAGCAGCCAGACCGAAGACTTTGCCGCGCTGCCGCTTCCCGAGGCCTACCGGGCCGTTACCCTGCACCGGGACGAGGAGCACATGTTCGACGGTCTCGACGTTCGTGACCGTGATCCGCGCAAATCGGTGCACGTAGAGGACGTGCCGGTCCCCGAGCTTGGCATGGGCGAGGCGCTTGTCGCGGTCATGGCGAGCGCGGTCAACTACAACACCGTGTGGAGCTCCATCTTCTCCCCGGTCTCCACCTTCGCCTTCCTGCGCCGCTACGGGAAGCTCTCCGAGCTCACCGCGCGGCACGACCTGCCTTATCACGTGGTCGGTTCCGACCTGGCGGGCGTGGTGCTGCGCACGGGTCCCGGAGTGAACGTGTGGAAGCCCGGCGAGGCGGTCGTTGCCCACTGCCTGTCCGTCGAGCTGGAGAGCTCCGATGGGCACAACGACACCATGATGGACCCGGAGCAGCGCATCTGGGGCTTCGAGACCAACTTCGGCGGCCTGGCCGAGCTGGCCATCGTCAAGACCAACCAGCTGATGCCCAAGCCCCAGCACCTCACCTGGGAGGAGGCTGCGACGCCGGGGCTGGTCAACTCCACCGCCTTCCGGCAGCTGGTCTCGCGCAACGGCGCCGGCCTGAAGCAGGGTGACAACGTGCTCATCTGGGGGGCCAGTGGTGGCCTGGGCGCGTATGCCACCCAGTACGCCCTGGCCGGCGGGGCGATCCCGATCTGCGTCGTCTCCAGCGAGCGGAAGGCCGAGCTCTGCCGGTCGATGGGCGCCGAACTGATCATCGACCGCGCGGCCGAGGACTACCGGTTCTGGAAGGACGAGCGCACCCAGGACCCCAAGGAGTGGAAGCGCTTCGGCGGCAGGATCCGCGACCTGACCGGCGGCGAGGACGTGGATATCGTCTTCGAGCACCCCGGCCGGGAGACGTTCGGCGCCTCGGTGTACGTGACCCGCCGGGGTGGCACCATCGCGACCTGCGCCTCGACCTCGGGCTTTATGCACGAGTACGACAACCGCTACCTGTGGATGAGCCTCAAGCGCATCATCGGCTCGCATTTCGCCAACTACCGCGAGGCATGGCAGGCCAACCGCCTGATCTCCAAGGGCATGATCCACCCGACCATGTCGACGGTCTACCCGCTGGAGCAGACCGGCCAGGCTGCCCTGGACGTCCACCAGAACCTGCATCATGGAAAGGTCGGGGTGCTGTGCCTCGCGCCGCAGGAGGGCCTGGGCGTGCGTAATCCCGAACTGCGCGCCAAGCACCTCACGGAGATCAACCGGTTCCGGAACGTGTGAGCCGGTCCGGAACACGTGAGAATGAGGCCGGCATGACTGAGCCGTACGAGCCGCCGCGGGCCGCGGGGGCCCAGCCGGGCCAGCGCCCCGACCGGGAACGCCCCTGGCTGATGCGGACCTACGCGGGGCACTCGTCCGCCAGGGAGTCCAACGCGCTCTACCGCCGCAACCTGGCCAAGGGCCAGACCGGCCTGTCCGTGGCGTTCGACCTGCCCACCCAGACCGGCTACGACGCCGACCATGTCCTGGCCCGCGGTGAGGTGGGGCGGGTCGGCGTCCCGATCGGGCACCTTGGCGACATGCGGGCCCTCTTCGCGGACATCCCGCTGGAGCGGACCAACACCTCGATGACGATCAACGCCACGGCCATGTGGCTGCTGGCGCTGTACCAGGTCGTCGCCGAGGAGCAGGGTGCCGACGTTGCCGCGCTGACCGGTACCACGCAGAACGACATCATCAAGGAGTACCTGGCGCGCGGCACGTACGCCTTCCCGCCCGGCCCCTCGGTGCGCCTGACCACCGACGTGATCGCCTACACGGTGGCCCGGATGCCCAAGTGGAACCCCATCAACGTCTGCAGCTACCATCTCCAGGAGGCCGGGGCGACCCCGGTGCAGGAGATCGCCTACGCCCTGTGTACCGCGATGACCGTACTGGATACTGTCCGCGACTCCGGGCAGATCGCCCGGGAGCAGATGGGGGACGTCGTCGGGCGGATCTCCTTCTTCGTCAACGCGGGCGTCCGCTTCGTCGAGGAGATGTGCAAGATGCGGGCCTTCTCCCGGCTGTGGGACACGATCACGCGGGAGCGGTACGGGATCGGCGACCCGGCGCTGCGCCGCTTCCGCTACGGCGTGCAGGTCAACTCGCTGGGGCTGACCGAGGCACAGCCGGAGAACAACATCCAGCGCATCGTGCTGGAGATGCTGGCCGTCACCCTATCCCGCGACGCCCGCGCCCGGGCCGTGCAGCTGCCCGCCTGGAATGAGGCGCTCGGCCTGCCCCGGCCCTGGGATCAGCAGTGGAGTCTGCGCATCCAGCAGGTGCTCGCGTACGAGTCCGACCTGCTGGAGTACGGCGACCTGTTCAATGGGTCCCCCGTGGTGGAGGCCAAGACCGCCGAGCTGATGGCCGGCGCCGAGGCGGAGATCGCCACCGTGCAGGAGATGGGCGGGGTGATACCGGCCGTGGAGTCCGGCTACCTCAAGGCCCAGCTCGTCGCTTCGCACGCCGCCCGGCGGGCCCGGATGGAATCCGGCGAGGACAAGGTCGTCGGCGTCAACTGCTTCCAGGCCACCGAGCCCAGCCCCCTCACGGTGGACCTCGACACCGCGGTCCACCGTGTGGACCCCGCCTACGAGAAGGCGGTGCTGGCCGACCTGGCCGGGTGGCGCGCCCGGCGCGACGAGATGGAGGTCCGCGCCGCCCTTGGCCGGCTCCGGGCCGACGCGGCGCGCGAGGAGGTCAACCTGATGAGCGCGACGCTGGCCTGCGCGCGGGCGGGGGTGACCACCGGCGAGTGGTCGCTCGCCCTGCGGGAGATATTCGGCGAGTACCGGGCCCCCACCGGGATCGGCGGGGCCCCGGTGGCGGGCACCGGGAAGAACGCGGGCATGGTCGCGGATATGGCCGCGGTCCGTACGGCGGCGGCGGCCACCGCCGAACAGATCGGCGCGGGCAGGCTGCGCCTGCTGCTGGGTAAGCCCGGCCTGGACGGCCACTCCAACGGCGCCGAGCAGATCGCCGTGCGGGCCCGCGACGCCGGGCTCGAGGTGATCTACCAGGGCATCCGGCTCACCCCCGATCAGATCGTGGCGGCCGCGGTCGCCGAGGACGTGCACTGCGTGGGGCTATCGATCCTGTCCGGCGGGCACGCCGAGCTGGTGCCGGAGGTGCTGCAGCGGATGCGCCAGGCCGGCGCGGGGGACATCCCGGTGGTGGTCGGCGGCATCATCCCCGCGGCGGACGCTGAGGTCCTCCGCGCCCAGGGCGTAGCCGCGGTTTTTACCCCGAAGGATTTCGAAATTACCGCCATCATCGGCGGAATCATCGATGAGATACGCCGCGCGCATAAGCTCCAGCCATGGCCAAGCCGGCCGGGAGCCCTGGCCGGGGCCACAACCGAAGGATGAGACGACCCGACATGATGACCGAACCCGCCGTGGAGACCGACCGTCCGCGCCCGCGCCGTTCCTGCCTGGCCGTGCCCGGCAGCAGCCCGCGCTTTCTGGAGAAGGCCCAGGGCCTGCCCGCCGACCAGGTGTTCCTGGACCTGGAGGACGCGTGCGCGCCTCTGGTCAAAGAAAGCGCCCGGCACACCATCGTCGACGCGCTGAATACGGGTGACTGGAGCGGCAAGATCCGCGTTGTCCGGGTCAACGACTGGACTACGCACTGGACGTACCGGGACGTGATCACGGTGGTGGAGGGTGCGGGCCGCAACCTGGACGCCATCATGCTGCCGAAGGTGCAGGACGCCGAGCAGGTCAAGGCGCTGGACCTGCTGCTCACCCAGATCGAGAAGACAATGGGCTTCGAGCCCGGACGGATCGGCATCGAAGCGCAGATCGAGAACGCCCGCGGCCTGGTGAACGTCGACGAGATCGCCGCTTCCTCGCCGCGGCTGGAAACCATCATCTTCGGCCCGGCCGACTTCATGGCCTCGATCAACATGAAGTCGCTGGTGGTTGGCGAGCAGCCTCCTGGCTACCCCGCGGACGCTTACCACTACATCCTCATGCGCATCCTGATGGCGGCCCGCGCCAACGATCTGCAGGCCATCGACGGTCCCTACCTGCAGATCCGCAACTCCGACGGCTACCGTGCGGTGGCTCAGCGGGCCGCGGCCCTGGGGTTCGACGGCAAGTGGGTGCTGCACCCCGATCAGATCGCGGTCGCCAACCAGATCTTCTCCCCCTCACAGGAGGACTACGACCACGCGGAGCTGATCCTGGATGCCTACGACTGGTGCACCTCGGAGGCGGGCGGCGCCAAGGGATCGGCGATGCTCGGCGACGAGATGATCGACGAGGCCTCCCGCAAGATGGCACTGGTCATCGCGGGCAAGGGCCGTGCCGGGGGCATGCAGCGCACCTCCAAGTTCGAGCCCCCGCAGGCCTGACCGGCTTCCCGGCGAGAAACCCACCCTTAACCGAGGCAGAAGAAGGACACCCCAGATGCAGTTCGGACGGACCTACGAGGAGTTCGAGGTCGGCGCGGTTTACAAGCACTGGCCAGGCAAGACGGTCACCGAGTACGACGACCACCTGTTCTGCCTGCTCACCATGAACCACCATCCGCTCCACCTGGATGCCCACTACGCCGGGGAGACCACCGACTTCGGCCAGAACGTCGTGGTCGGCAACTACATCTACTCGCTGCTGCTCGGCATGTCGGTGCCCGA